>Ga0247742_10001387_pt1 | contig 17042 bp, 14 predicted proteins | sample UWRJL208509C2_FD_180944 | JGI IMG/M metagenome (GOLD analysis project Ga0247742, IMG submission 180944) | Plant litter microbial communities from Arlington Agricultural Research Station in Wisconsin, United States - UWRJ-L208-509C-2 | ecosystem: Environmental > Terrestrial > Plant litter >...
GCCGGATTGCCAGAGGACTTGCCGGCGGGGTGCCGAACTTCGCTTCAAGCCTGCGCACGATGACCATGAGCGCGTCGGCATACGCGAACGGGCCGAAGCTGCTTTCCAAGGCCTCATCGGGACACCGGTCAATACCCTGGTCGCCGAACAGACTCGGATAGTCGGCAGCGAAAGTATGGGGTGTCGACGTACTGGCCGGGAGCGAGGGCTGAGTCATGGCGAATCCTTTCGCGCGATAAAGAGACCACTTCGTATGACCGACCACGGACGGGTCGGTCATGTACAACGACAGGTTCCGGTCTAATTTTGCTCTTTGTTATCGAAGATCCACTGGGAGGCGTCTTCGATGGTTCCAATCGACCTCACGTCGGTCGGAAAAGTCAATCCATACTTGGCAGAAAGCTTGTCTGCGATGTTCTTAAGTGCTCGGCTGTCGCTCGGGCAGACGTTAAGATCCGTATCGGCCTTGGCGTCGACGCATTTCTCGGCAGCCGGAATCTGGCTGGCAAGGTTAAGCAGCTCTTTCAGGATGTCGGCTTTACTGGCGCCCATGATGTGTTACTCCCTTGGGGTGAGCATGATGTCCGTCTCGATGGGCCCTCCGGTGCTGAGCCCGCTTGGAGCTTGCGGTACACGCGCTGCCGGTATCCATATGGCTTTGGTTGTATGGGCCTCAGGCAACTTGAATGCTCTTCGCTACTTGGCCGCAGCTTGCCGATTCAGCGCCATGCCCTTGAGCACATTCAGCGCCTGCGACAACGCGTAATCCTCGATCGCCAGCTTGCCGTCGTCGTCCCCCGAGCTCTTGTCGCCACCGGCGGCTTTCTCGTTGGCCAGGTGATTGCGAAGATCCGCTTCCGAGCCGATCAACTGCGGCGCCGTATCGCTCTTGTTCACGGCGAGATCCGCCAGCGGGATATCCGGCTTGATGCCTTCGGCCTGGATCGAGGTGCCGTTGGGCGTGTAGTAACGCGCCGTGGTGATCTTGACGGCGTGGTCCTGGTCCAGTGGCAATACGGTCTGCACCACGCCCTTACCGAAGGTGCGGCGGCCCATGATCAGCGCGCGATGGTTGTCCTTCAGTGCACCGGAGACGATCTCCGCCGCGGACGCGGTGCCGTTGTCGGTGAGGATGATCATCGGTGCGCCTTTGAGCAGATCGCCCGGATGCGCTTCGAAATTGAGGTTGGCGTCCTGCAGGCGACCCTTCGTCGTCACGATCGTGCCGGTGTCGAGGAAGGCATCGGCGACGGCGACGGCCGTGGTGAGCAGGCCGCCGGGATTCGAGCGCAGGTCGAGCACGGCCCCCTTCGGCGCGCCGTTCTTCTTGATGTAGTCGGTAAGTTTCTTATCCATGTCCGTCGCCGTATCTTCCTGGAACTGGCTCAGGCGGATATACGCATAGCCCGGGTCGAGCTGCCTCACCTTGACGCTGGTGACGGCGATACGCTCGCGCACCAATGGCATGTCGATCGGCTTGTCCGACTTCTCATGAAGAATGGTCAGGGTGATCTTGCTACCCGGATCGCCGCGCAATTTCTTGAAGGCCTCGTCGATGTTCTGGCCGTCGATGACCATGCCGTCGACCTTGACGATGGTGTCGCCCGGTTTGATGCCGGCGCGCGACGCGGGCGTGTCGTCGATCGGCGAGACGATCTTCAGCGAACCCTCCACCTGCAGCACCTCGATGCCGAGGCCGCCGTACTGGCCCGTGGTGTCCTCGTCGAGTTCGTCGAGGCCTTCCTTGTCCAGGTACTCGCTGTGTGGATCCAGGTTTTCAAGCATGCCGCTGATCGCGGCCTTCATGATGGTCTTGTTGTCGAGTTTCTCGACGTAGGCCTGGCGAACGATCTGGTAGACCCGCGTGAAGTTGCGGATATCGTCGAGCGACACCTCGTCGTCGGCCTTGGCCGCGATGGCGGCTGCGGAACTCGACGACGCGGCAGGCGCGTCGGGCTGTTTCAGGGGCTTGTGCTGGGCCCGGGCGGCGGGAATAGCCACCACGGTGCCGAGGGCCAGCGCGAGAGCGAAACGAAGGGGGTGCTGGCGCATGCCTGTCTCCGGGATCAATGCCGTTTACCGAGCCAGCCGCGCGCATCGATGGGCTTGCCGCCCTGGCGCAGCTCGAAATAGGCGCCGTTGTCGCCGGCGGGCGCCGCGGCCGTACCGACGGTTTCGCCGGCCTCGACCATGTCGCCCACGCCGCGCAACAGCGTTTCGTTGTTGCCGTACATACTCATGAAGCCGTTGCCGTGGTTCACGATGATCATCATGCCGTAGCCGCGCAGGAAGTTGGCGAAGACCACGCGGCCTCGGGCCACGGCTTTCACTTCGCTGCCGCGCGCGGCGACGATGATGACGCCGCTGCCATACGCGTGTACCGGACCGTTGGTGGGCCAGGGCAGGTTGCCGCGCAGGTTGCCCAGCGGCGCCGACGGTGCCGTGCCCTTCGGCGCCGGGGCAGGCTCGGCGGCCTTGGCGGCCTCGTCGATCACCTTCTGCAGCTTGGCGACCAGGGCATTCATGTCCTGCTCGTTCTGCTTCAGGGCGGCGATGCGCTGCGCCTGGTCCTTGTATTTGGAGTCCGCCTCGGCCACCAGTTTCTGCTGCTCGCTGCGCTGTTTTTCCAGTTCGCCGGTGCGCTTTTCGCGTTCGGCCCGGGTTGCCTCGAGCTTGTCCTGTTCGGCGGTGATCGCGGTTTCGACCTCCTGCAGGCGGGAAAGATCCGCGAGCAGGCCGCGAATGCGCTCGACCCGGTTCTGCTGGAAGTAACGGGAATAGGCGAGGGCGCGCGAGATCCGGCTGACGTTCTCGTCGCCGAGGAGAATCTGCAGGTCGGACCCCCGGCCGAGGGTATACGTGGCGCGCAGCAGGTCGCTCAAGGCGCCCTTTTGTTGGTCGAGTCCGGCCTGCATCCCCGCGCGTTGCTCGTTCAGCTGCGCAAGGTCGCGTTTGCGTGCTTCCAGCTCGGTGTCGGTTTCGCGGACTGCCTTGGCGGCCGTGGAGACCTGTTCGGCCTGTCTGGCCAGCGCCGCGTTCGCGCTGTCGCGCGAGTTGGCGGTGTCCCGCTGCTCCTTCGTCAGTCCCTCGATCTCCTTGCGGACACCGTCCAGCTTTTGCCGCGCCTCGTCCTGTTCGGACCGTGCCTTGGCGTCCTGCGCCGCGAAGGCGGGCGGGAAGGGAGCGGCAGTGGCGAGGGCAAGGGTGAGGACGAGGCGGAGGTTGGGGGATGGGCGCATCCCGCGATTATTACCCATCGGCCGCGTCAGCGGCGATTGGTCTCACACGAAACTATCGAGGCTGGTATGCCTCGCGAGCCGCGTGCCAGCCCGTTTCTTCCCACTGGTCTCGGCCGTTGCGTCGTAAGAATTCCGTTCGGTTTCCGTTTGGACGTCCGAACGCTTTGACGCAGCGCGACAAATATGACTAAAGTGGGCCGCAAGCTCCTTCGCGCGCACGTGATGGTCGACCGTTCCAGGTCGCGGGGCCACGTGCTCGCCAGATTCCCAGCACAACCTTATGCCCCAGGAGGCGGATGGTGAAGCAAGGCACTCCGCGCCTCTACGACGAGGCGTTCGAACACGACAGCTGCGGCTTCGGTATCGTCGCGCAGATAGACGGCCATGCCAGTTCGGCATTGGTCGACACCGCCTTTTCGGCGCTCGCCAGGCTTTCGCACCGGGGCGGCGTCAACGCCGACGGCATCAGTGGTGACGGCTGCGGTGTTCTCATTCGCCGGCCGGTCGAGTGGCTGCGCGCGCTTGCGCGCGAATCGGGCATCGCGCTGGCCACGCATTTCGCCGCCGGCGTGGTCTTCCTCGATCCCGACGGTGATGGCAGCGCCGCTACCGTCCTCGAGACCGAGCTCGCCGCCGTGAACCTTCATGTGGCCGGCTGGCGTGACGTCGCCGTCGATACGGCCGCCTGCGGACCGCTGGCGGCATCGTCCATGCCGCGCGTGCGGCAGGTCTTCGTCGACGCGCCGGGCGATCTCACCCCAGCGCAGTTCGAAGCCGCGCTGTTCCGCGCACGCCGTCGCACGGAGCTCGCGCTGGCCGGCGACACCCAGTTCTATGTCGTTTCACTTTCCCGCGAAGTGATCGGCTACAAGGCGATGGCCGCGCCGGGCCACCTGCGCGATGTCTATCCCGATCTCAAGCATCCGGCGCTCGTCGCCGATGCGGTGGTCTTCCATCAGCGCTTCTCGACGAACACCTCGCCGCAATGGCGTCTCGCGCAGCCGTTCCGTCTACTCGCGCACAATGGCGAGATCAACACCATCCGCGCGAACCGTCGCTGGATGCAGGCGCGCACCTCGGTCATGCGCTCGGATCTCGTCGATCTTTCCGACATCGGTCCGCTGGTCCGCCAGAACGGTTCGGATTCCGAGAGCCTCGACAACGCGCTCGAAGTCCTGTTGATGGGCGGGATGGACCTGCTCACGGCAATGCGTGTGCTGGTGCCACCGGCGTACTCCGCACGGGAGGACATCGACGAAGATCTCGCCGCGTTCTATGAGTACTACGCGCTGCACAGCGAGCCGTGGGATGGCCCAGCCGGGTTGGTCATGTGCGATGGGCGCTATGCCGCGTGCACGCTCGATCGCAACGGGCTGCGTCCCGCACGTTGGGCGCTGTCCGACGACAACCACCTGATCGTCGCTTCGGAAGCTGGCCTGTGGGACGTCCCCTCGGCACGCATTGTCGCCAAGGGGCGTCTCGCGCCTGGCGAAATGATCGCCGTGGATTTCCGTGAGCACCGGTTGCTGCGCGACGCCGACATCGATGCGATCAATCGCAAGCGCGCGCCGTTCCGCGACTGGTTGCGCGATGGCGTCACCTATCTCGAGTCGGACCTCATCGATCCCAGCCTCGCCGCCGAGCCGCTACCTGCCGAGGAGCTGCACCGCTACCAGAAGCTGTTTGGCCTGTCCCGCGAAGAATGCGAGTCGGTGCTCAAGGTGCTCGCGGAGACCGAGGCGGAAGCCACCGGATCCATGGGCGACGACACGCCGATGGCCGTACTGTCGCGACAGATCCGTCCGCTGTTCGACCGCTTCCGCCAGGGTTTCGCGCAGGTGACGAATCCGCCGATCGATCCGCTGCGCGAGCGCCTGGTGATGTCGCTGGTGACGCAGATTGGCCAGGAACGGAATATCTTCGATCTCGGTCCGGAGAACGCGAAGCAGATCCTGCTCAATTCACCGATCCTCTCGCAGCGCAAGCTGCGGCAGATCCTCGCGAATGCCGAGTACGCGGATACGCCGCGATTCGATCTCATGTACGGCCCTGATGAAACGCTCGAGCAAGCGCTGCTGCGCATCTGCGACAGCGTCGAAGCGGCCGTGCGCGGTGGCGTGAAGATCGTCTTCCTGAGCGATCGCTATCCGCGTCGTGACCTGTTGCCGATCCATTCCTTGCTGGCGACCGGCGCCGTGCATGCGCGCCTCGTCGACCGTGGCCTGCGATGTCAATGCAACATCATGGTCGAGACGGCCACGCCGCGCGACCCGCACCACTTCGCCTGCCTGCTCGGCTTCGGCGCCACGGCGATCTATCCCTGGCTGGCCTACCAGAGCCTGTTCGATATGGGCCGCAGCGGGCATATCCGCAACGGTGAAGGCGCGCCGCGCGAAATTGGCCGCAACTATCGGCGTGGTATTCGTAAAGGCTTGCTCAAGATCCTCTCGAAGATGGGCATCTCGACCGTCGCCGGTTACCGAGGCGCCCAGTTGTTCGAGATCGTTGGCCTCTCACGCGATGTCGTCGATATCTGCTTCCCCGGCACGCCCTCGCGCATTGGCGGTTCGACCTTCGACGACCTGGAGAAAGAGCAGCGCCTGCTTGCCGCCGAAGCCTGGGATGAAGCCCAGGCACTTCGCGCCGGCGGCCTGTTCAAGTACGTGCACGGCGGCGAATTCCACATGTACAACCCGGATGTGATCGCCAGCCTCCAGGTGGCCGTACGAACGGGTGATTGGGATGACTACGCGAAGTACGCGCACTATGTGGACGCGCGTCCGCCGTCGGCGTTGCGCGACCTGCTCGTGCCACGTGAAGGAGTGTCCATCCCGCTCGACGAGGTCGAGCCGGTGGAAAGCATCCTGAAGCGCTTCGATTCGGCCGGCATGTCGTTGGGTGCGTTGTCGCCGGAAGCGCACGAGGCGCTGGCCATCGCCATGAACCGCCTGGGTGCGCGCAGCAACTCGGGAGAGGGTGGGGAGGATCCGGCGCGCTATGGCACCGACCGCGCCTCGAAGATCAAGCAGGTCGCGTCGGGCCGGTTTGGCGTCACGCCGACCTACCTGGTCAATGCCGAAGTGCTGCAGATCAAGATCGCCCAGGGAGCCAAACCCGGCGAAGGTGGTCAGTTGCCCGGCCACAAGGTCGACGCGACGATCGCTCGTCTGCGTTATGCCAAGCCAGGCATCGGCCTGATCTCGCCGCCGCCGCATCACGACATCTACTCGATCGAAGATCTCGCCCAATTGATCCACGACCTCAAGGAAGTGAATCCGAAGGCGCTGATCTCCGTGAAGCTCGTCTCGCATGCCGGTGTGGGTACCGTCGCCGCCGGTGTGGTGAAGGCGGGCGCCGATCTGATCACGGTGTCCGGTCACGATGGCGGTACCGGCGCGAGCCCGCTCACGTCCATCAAGTATGCGGGCACACCGTGGGAGCTCGGCCTGGCCGAGACGCAGCAGACGCTGCGCCTGAACGACCTGCGTGGTCGCGTTCGCCTGCAGACCGACGGTGGCCTGAAGACCGGTCTCGACGTGATCAAGGCGGCCATGCTCGGTGCGGAGAGCTTCGGTTTCGGCACCGGTCCGATGGTGGCGCTGGGTTGCAAGTACCTGCGCATCTGCCATCTGAACAACTGTGCGACCGGCGTGGCCACCCAGCACCCGGTACTGCGCCAGAAGCACTTCCTGGGCCTGCCCGACATGGTGATGAACTACTTCCGCTTCGTCGCGGAGGACGTGCGTCGTCATCTCGCCCGTCTTGGCGTGCGCACGCTGGAAGAACTGGTCGGCCAGAGTGGCCGCCTGGAACAGCGCGACGGCGTCACCGCCGTGCAGGATCGCCTGGATCTCACGCCGCTCATCGCCGAAGACGGCATGGGTGAGAAGGTCGACTTCGCCTGCACCTTCGCGCGCAACCCGATGCGCGACCCCGCAACCCTGGCCAGCCGGATTTCGGCGGACACCCGGGCCGTGGTTGCCGATGCCCTCGGTGGAACCTTCCGCTACGACATCGCGAACACCGATCGCGCCATCGGCGCGCGTCTGTCCGGCGATGTCGCGCGTCGCTGGGGCGATGTCGGCATGGCCGAGAAGCCGGTACACCTGCACCTGACCGGTTCGGCGGGCCAGAGCCTGGGCGCGTGGAATGCCTCCGGGGTGCACATCGACCTGACCGGCGAAGCCAATGACGGTGTCGGCAAGGGCATGGCCGGTGGCCGCCTCATCATCCGGCCGCCGGCCGATTCGCCGTTCGCCAGCCAGGAAGCCTCGATCATCGGCAACACCTGCCTGTATGGCGCGACCGGTGGCGAGTTGTTCGCCGCGGGTCAGGCCGGCGAGCGTTTCGCCGTGCGCAACTCCGGTGCGTTGGCTGTCGTCGAAGGCGCCGGCGATCACTGCTGCGAATACATGACCGGCGGCGTCGTCGCCGTGCTCGGCCGTACCGGCCTCAACTTCGGCGCCGGCATGACGGGGGGCTTTGCCTACGTGCTCGATACCGAGCGCAACTTCGTCGACTGCTACAACCACGAACTCGTCGACATCGTGCGTATCTCGCACGAAGGCATGGAACATTACATGCAGCACCTGCGCCAACTCATCGCCCGCCACGCCGAACTCACCGACTCCGCCTGGGGTCGCAAGGTGCTCGGCGATTTCCGTGGACTGCTGCAGCGTTTCTGGCTGGTCAAGCCGAAAGCCGCGAGCCTCGACGCCCTCGCTGAAGAACTGCGGAGCGCCGCATGAGCACGAAGGACTTCCGCTTCCTCGACGTCCCGCGGCAGACGCCGCGCACCGTGCCCGTGGCCGTGCGCGTGCTCGGCTACGGCGAAATCTCCGGCGAGTTCGCTCCGTCGGAGGCAGCGTCGCAGTCGGAGCGCTGCATCGATTGCGGCAATCCGTACTGCGAGCACGCCTGCCCGGTGCACAACTACATTCCGAACTGGCTGAAGCTGGTGCAGGACGGTCGTTTGTTCGAGGCCGCGACCCTCATGCACGAAACCAACCCGCTGCCCGAAATCTGCGGCCGCGTATGTCCGCAGGACCGTCTCTGCGAAGGCGCATGCACGCTGGAGCAAGGTGACTTCGGTGCCGTGACGATCGGCAGCGTCGAGCGCTGGGTGACGGACGAGGCGATCCGTCAGGGCTGGCGTCCCGACCTGTCGCGCGTTCGGGAGACCGGGCAACGTGTCGCCATCGTCGGCGCGGGGCCCGCGGGCCTGGCGTGTGCCGATCGTCTGCGTCGCGCCGGGATCGCGGCGGACGTCTACGATCGCCAGCACGAAATCGGCGGCCTGCTCACCTTCGGCATCCCGCCGTTCAAGCTCGACAAATCCGTCGTGCGCACCCGTCGCATGGTGCTCGAAGGCATGGGGGTGCGGTTCCATCTCGGCGTGGAGATCGGTCGCGACATCGCCTTCGACGAGTTGCTCGCCGACTACGATGCCGTGTTCGTCGGGACCGGTGCGTACACCTACGTCGACGGCCAGCTGGACGGCCGCGACCTCGGTGGCGTGCATGATGCGTTGCCCTTCCTCATCGCCAATGTCGAGCGCCTGCTACGCGATGAGGCGCCTGCCCCGGAGTACGACCTCGCCGGCAAGCATGTCGTCGTCCTCGGCGGCGGCGACACGGGTATGGACTGCAACCGTACCGCGATCCGCCTTGGTGCTGCGTCGGTCACCTGCGTCTACCGTCGCGACGAAGCCAGCATGCCCGGCTCGCGTCGCGAGGTTGGCTACAGCCGCGAAGAAGGCGTGCGCTTCCTGTTCCAGCAGCAGCCCATCGCCCTGGTCGGCGACGGTGGCAGGGTCACCGCGGTTCGCGTGGTCGAAACCCAGCTTGTCGACGACGGTGACGGACGCCCGCGACCGCGCAACGTCGAAGGCAGCGAGACCGACCTGCGCGCCGACGTGGTGATCCAGGCCTTCGGCTTCCAGCCCAGCCCGCCCGACTGGTGTGATGCCTTCGGCGTCGAGCGCGACCGCAGTGGTCGCATCGTCGCCGGTGGCGAGGGGCGCCTCCCCTTGCAGACGAGCAACCCGCGCATCTTCGCCGGTGGTGACAACGTGCGTGGCGCGGACCTGGTCGTGCGTGCGGTCTACGACGGTCGCGAAGCCGCTGGGTCGATCGCGCGGATGCTGGCGACGTCGAAGCTGACATTGAAAGTGGCGGTCTAATCCGCCACAAAACCTTACGGCGACAGGTAGGGCACAATAGGCGCATGCTCTTCCGAGCCATTCCCCGCCCATGTGCCTGATCGCCTTCGCCTGGCACGTCCATCCGCGATGGAAGCTGGTGCTCGTCGGTAACCGCGACGAGTTCCACGCACGTCCGACCGCACCGCTGGCGCCGTGGGACGAAGCCCCCGACATCATCGCGGGGCGCGATCTCGAGGCCGGCGGCACCTGGGCCGGCATCGCTCCGCATGGCCGGGTCAGCGTGATCACCAATGTGCGTGACATGACGGCGGACCACAGCGGCATGTCGCGAGGCTTGCTGGTCGCGGACTACCTCGGTTCCAATGTGCCCGCCCGAGCCCATGCCATCGAGCTGATGTCGAGCGCGAAGGCCTACCGGCCGTTCAACCTGCTGACCTTCGACCACGATGACGCCTATTACCTGGGCAATCATCCGAATGCGCGCGCCCAGCGGGTCGAGCCGGGGGTGCATGGCCTGAGCAACGCGGACTTCAACGCGCCGTGGCCCAAGACCCAGGCATTGGTCGAGCATCTCACCGCCTGGGTGGCCGCCAATAAGGACACCGACGTGAGCGCGCTGTTCGCGCTGCTCGCCGACCAGGGCGCCTGGCCCGACGATGTGCTGCCAGACACGGGCATCGGCATCGAGCGCGAACGCTTCCTCTCCAGTGCCTTCATCGTCGGCGAAACCTACGGGACCCGGGCGAGTACGATCATCCTCGTCGACCACGAGGATCGCGCCGTCATTGCCGAGCGCCGCTTCGGGCCGCATGGCGTCGCCCTCGGTGAGGACCGGTTCGACCTCGCCAGCCCTTGATGCTCGCCGTTGTTGGCGTGGCGGCGAGAGTCTTTTGCCGTAGCGGCGATTGATCCAGCTCCGGTCAGCCCCGACGATGGGTGGGTCAGACATCGAACCTTCCTCTCTCGGAGCGCCACCATGAACATCGATCTCAGCAAGCGCAGTGCCATCGTCAGTGGCTCCACCGCCGGTATCGGCCTAGCCATCGCCACCGGCCTTGCCGCCGCCGGCGCCGAAGTGGTCGTCACCGGCCGCACCCAGGCTCGCGTGGACGAAGCCCTCGCCACGATCCGCAAGGATGTTCCGAACGCAAAGCTCAAGGGCGTTGCCGCGGACCTCGGCACGGCCGACGGCGCCGCCACCCTGATCAAGGCCGTCCCGGAGACGGACATCCTGGTCAACAACCTCGGCATTTTCGAGCCGAAGGGCTTCTTCGACATCGATGACGCCGAGTGGACGCGCTTCTTCGAAGTGAACGTGAATTCGGGCGTGCGTCTTTCGCGTCATTACGCCAAGGGTATGGCCGAGCGTGGCTGGGGTCGCGTGCAGTTCATCTCCAGCGAATCCGCGGTGCAGGTTCCGGCCGAGATGGTCCACTATGGCGTCACCAAGACCGCTCAGCTCGGCGTGTCGCGCGGCCTCGCCGAGGTACTCTCGGGCACCGGCGTCACCGTCAATGCCATCCTGCCGGGTCCGACCCTGTCCGAAGGCGTCAGCGAGTTTTTCGGCAAGATTGCCAAGGACCAGGGCAAGTCACTGGAAGACGTCGAGCGTGACTTCATCCAGACCCACCGCCCGACCTCGCTGATCAAGCGCCTGTTGAGCGTCGAGGAAGTGGCCAATGTGTCGGTCTACCTGGCGTCGGAGCAGGCTTCCGGTACCACCGGCGCCGCCATCCGCGTCGACGGTGGCGTGACCCGTTCGATCATCTGAACGTGACGGTCGATCGCCAGGGACGGCGATTGACAATAACTGACGTGACACCTAGATTCCCGGCATAGTCGGCCTTCGGCCGGCGCACAGGGATCAAGGGAATGTTCAGTGCTATCGCGGCGTTCGTCGTCGCCTGCCTCATGCCGTCCTTCGGACGGTGGTATGCGAAGCGGCGGAAGAAGAATCCGTCGGGCGTGTCTTAGGCGTAAAGCCAGTTTCCAGCAACCATGTCTGCGCAAGTGCGACCAGGTCGACGAAAGGCAGGGCATCCCTGTCCAGATCCGCGTCGGCGCACATGTCTGGAAGCTTGAGTTGAAACCTGACGAATTCAGCGCTGATCCTGGTGCCACCCGGGATGTCTGTGCGGGGCGACTCCGTGCGTAACCAATTGCGCACGATAGGGATCAGGCGGGCGCTGTCGCTGCCGTGCGCCTGGAGATCTTGTCCAGCTTGAAACGCGGTAGCCCACTGGTGGCGTCAAGGCTGACGGCAGACAAGTCATGTACGCTGTATCCGGACTCTTTGATCAGGCGAACGATCTTGTCCAGACGTGTATCGCCACTGTTGCCGGCTTCGAGGGCGGAGCGTGGGCGAAAGTGGCACGCCAACACAGCGAAGACTATCGCCTCATGCAACGGCCGAAAGTCTGTCGTGAAAGGGCAGTTGATAAAGACGCTGGTCAGGTCGCGATCGGTCCATCGAGCCATCGCGACTTACTTCCTCTTAAGCGAGTTTTGCGGAACAACCTTGTTAGTCTGCGGCGGCGTTGCCTCCTCCAGTGCACGTTGAGCCGCCATGGCTTTTCGCACCAACGAAACCCTCTGACGCTTCGTCAAACTGCAGCCTCGGATACGGAAGTTCGCTACGGGGAATTTTGGTTTGTTGGTAGTCATTCAAGAATGATAGCGCTCGATTTCGTGCAGCGATGATGCCGCCAAGGGACGTTCGTCGCCGTTGTGTCTCGTCGCGATGGCTCTTGATTACACGTTAAGACAGCTTAAAAAGCGCTATGTGGGCGCGTGTAGCCACAGCGGGAGCGACGCAGCGACCGACATTTGGCTACATAAACTAAGCACAACTCTGAAGGTTCGTGGTCGCATCGGATGACATAAGTGTCCCGAGCCCACTAAGGAACATCTCACGTCGCACTGGGCTCAGTCGAGGATGCCATCGACATAAAACCAACGACCGCCTTCGCGCACGAAACGACTCGTCTCATGCATGCGTTCCGCGCTACCGCCGCCCATACGCAAACGCGCCACGAACTCGACGATCGCCGACTCCGGCGTCGGGGTTTCGTGGCGTTTGACGCTGAGGCCGAGCCAGGTAGGGCGTGGCGATTGCGTCGCCAGGTCGAGCGCTGCGGGCCGCGTGCTTTCGTGCCAGGTCGCGAGGAGATACACCTCGAGGCCGAGCACGTAGGCGGTGTAGCGGGAGCGCATCAATGCCTCGGCCGTGGGGGCCGGTTCACCGGCGTGCCAACGGCCACAGCAGTTCGCCAGGGTGGCGCCGGATCCGCAGGGGCAGGGTGAAGCGATGGGCATCGGTACGGCCGGTCTCGTGGGAGATCGCGATCCTAGCAGCCCCGTGGCTTACTCCACCTTGCCCGACACGATCAGTGGGGTGAGGTCATACCCCATGTCCGTGGCGGTCTTCTTCAGCGCCTCAAAGGTGGCCCGATCCATCGACGGCTCACGCGACAGTATCCACAGGTACTTCCGGCCAGGCTGGCCGACAAGAGCCCATTGGTAGTCGTCATCCAGGGCGAGCACCCAGTAATCCGCCCACACCATCGGAACCCAGGACAGCCACGCCGGAGCGAAACGCACCTCCAGCTTGCCGCGGGCGAAGTTGTCCGGGCGCCGCGCCACGCCGTCGCTGGCGATCGTCTTGCCCTCCGCCGTGACACAGGCGTTGTGCACGGCGACCGTGCCGTCCGGCTTCGGCGTGTAATGAGCGGTGACGTCGCTTTCGCACTTACGCTGGAACCACATGGGCAGGCGGGCGATCTCGTGCCACGTGCCGGCGTAACGGGCCAGGTCCAGGTCGGGCACGGGGGCGAGTGGCACCGTGGCGACGGCGCTGGAGGTGGCCATGGCCAGGGAGAGGGCGGCGAATAGTTCACGCATGGCGGTGCTTTTCCTTACGAGCAGACCCCCTACGATGCCCCGCGGCGGTGAACTACAACTAAATCCTACGAGTTCGCGGCCGATAACGGGGTGGAGCCGACAAGAGACGCCGCCGATGGGCCCCAAATCAACGCCCCGCCCCCTATGGACACGCCTCCGTGAAAATCTCACATGGCGGCCGAAGGTCCACTTCGACCGGGAGTCGGGCGTGGTCGTGGTTCACCTGGGGCCGTTCCGGACGCGCGAGGTGCGGATGGAGCGGATTCGGCGCATCGAGGCAGGCAATCGGGACAATCTGGCGGCCGATACGGTATTCCTGTTCTTCCACCTCGACGGCGAGCCCGTTCTGTCGGTGTCCGAGCTGGACAGCGGCTTCACCAGCCTGGTCGAGGTCATGCGCGAGTACTTTCCGGGGATCGAGGGCTGGGAGGGGGCGGTGCCGCCGGTTCGCTTTCAGTTGACCTCGGTGGAGCTGTGGAAGCGACCCCTGATCCACGACGTTTCGCCTGAGGATGATTCGCTCAGTCCGCCGCAGGCATGACACAAACGCGAAGTTGCGAAGAGGCTTTCTTGAAGACGGATCTCACGCCATGAAATGCCAGCTGATAGTTCTGATGTCATGGGGCTCGTCGGCTGTAGCAGCCGGATTACGGAGGCGCAGGCTGACGCGCTTAGTTCGGCGGCTGCAGCAAAAGATCGCGATTGTCAGGCGCCTGTGATGACGAGCAAGAAGACTTTTCCAGACAGGTGGGCCTACGAATGGGCATGCAAGCCGGAGCTTTATGGTGACCGAACTACGTTGTGGGTCGATGTGACAACGTCGGGTGAGGTCGAAGCACAGTCGATGACTGAAGGCGTTAATGACCCCCCGCCTATCGAGCTCAAGGTGAAGAAGGCTGATGCTGGGGCTCGGTAGGCAGTAGCCGATCGGTCAGGGGATCTGGCCCGCTGGCGCGGGATCGCCGATGAATCGGCTCCTACCATGGGATTGCGTGAGCCTGGTGCCGGTGATGGCTACGCGATGCGGACGATCAGTGCAGTGGTGTCGGCGGCGAGTTCGATGGTCTGGGGATGGGTGATGGAATCGCCGGTCTGGCAGGAGTTGCCGTCGGCGACGGCGTTTCCCATCGCGACGTAAAGCAACGCGACGTCGGTCGCATCGACGATTGCCGGTCCATGCACGACGTCGACCGTGCCGCGTGCCTTGCCGCGGCGGACCATGAGGTTGAAATCGCGTGTCGCGCCGCCGGCCAGTGTGACATCCACCTGCGCCTCGCCCGCGAAGGCGAAGGGTGCGCACGGTGTCGTCAATGCGTGCTCGCGCTCGCCGTCCAGCGTCATCGTGAAGCCGTCACCCTCGAGTAGCACGATGATGCGGTCGATACCGGGAAAAGCCGAGAACGGCGATGCCGTGTCGACGTCGGCGATGCTCACGCGCCAGAGGAAATCGTCCATCGTCGCACCGGGTGGCTCGACGACGATTTCGCGGGTGATGCCGAGACCGTTCTTCCACGGCACGGCTTTGAGCTCGGCAAAGGGAATGATGGTCATGCAACGCGCTCGATGTTGCGGGCGAAAGGCGGTAGAGCACGAAGCATGCCCGTGCCGTAGCGTTTGGTGATCACCCGGCGGTCGAGAAGGACGATGCGACCGGTGTCGGTTTCGGTACGAATGAGGCGGCCACAATACTGCGTGAGAATACGCGTGGCATCCGGCACGCTCACTTCGATGAAGGGATTGCGTCCGCGTGACTCCAGCCACTCCGCATAGGTCGCGCCGACCGGATCGGTAGGCACCGCGAACGGCAACTGTGTCACCACGACGGTTTCGCAGAGCTTGCCAGGCAGGTCGAGGCCTTCACCGAACGAGGCCAGGCCGAACAAGGTGCTGCCCTTGCCAGCCTCGATGTCTTCACGATGCTCGGCGATCAGCTGCGCTTTCGACAGCGAACCTTGCGCGCGCACCTTGCGCACGAACTCGATCGGCAGGATCTGCAGCACGCGATCGAGCTTGGCGCGTGATGTGAACAGCACGAGGTTGCCGGCATCCCAGTCGAGGTTCTTGGCCAGCCAGCCCGATACTTCGCGCGCATGGCCTTCACGATCGTCCGGCATGGTCGTCAGTGCGGGCACGGTAAGCGTCGCCTGCTTTTCCAGGTCGAACGGCGAGGGAAGACTGAGCGTCACCGCGTCGTTGGGCAGGCCGACCGAATCGGCGAAGCCGCGGAAATTGCCACCCGCGCTCAGCGTGGCCGAGGTCATGACCACGGCGGAAGCGTTGTCCCAGAGCACGGTGCGCAGCAGGCCACCGGCGGAGACGGCGGAGGCATGGCAGACCAGCTGCTGCTCGGGCGTCATGGTGACCCAGCGTGCGAGCGGCGGCGCATTCTCGCGATCCTCGGACGACCACGCATACCAGGTACGTACCTGCCGATCGAGACGTTCCAGTGCCACGCCAAGCTCACGCGAGAGCGCCTCCTGCGTGGGCCCGCCGGCTTCCATTTCCACCACGGTGCGGCGTACGGTGCGCAGCCACCGCTGGATGTCCTTGGTCACCAGGTGCAGGTGCTCGGCGTGCATCTTCCAGTTTTCCGGAAGCTGTCCCAGCGAGGCGCGGAATACGGGTTCGGTTTCGCTGGACGAGGGTGTCCACGACATGCGGATCTCGCGTTCGATCTCCTCCAGCGAGCCCGACATCAGCATGAGCTTCTCGTCGCCCGCTTCGAGCGAGAGATTGCCGATGCTTTCCTTGTCGGTGAGCGAGTAAGCCGCGTGGATCTGGTTCTGCAGGCGCCCGATGCGACGCACGGCGGTGGCCAGATGCACGTCGGCGGCGCCGCGGTCGATCGCCTTGGCCGGCACATGGTGCGCCTCGTCGAAGATGTACAGGGTCTCTTCGGGCTTGGGTAGGATCACGCCGCCGAAGGTGTCCTCATCGCGCGGCATGGTCAGGTCGGCCAGCACCAGGTCCTGGTTGGCGACCACGATGTCGGCTTCGCCGATGAGCCGGCGGGCGACGAAGAACGGGCAGACCGCAAAAGCGCCGCACTTGCGACCCGTGCAGCCGCCGGCGCTGGTCGTCACCATGCCGCGCACCAGATCCGACAGCGGTTCGGGACTGGTATCGATATCGCCATTCCACTCACGCGATTCGAAGGCCGCGCTGAGCTTCGCCACGGCCTTGGTATCGCGCTCCGCGGGCGGCCGCGCCCACAGCGCCACGTCGGCATCGAACTCAAAGCCGCCCTGAGCCGTCGGTTCCGAGCCCGCCATGCGCAGGTTGCGCGGACACAGGTAGCGCGCGCGGCCCTTGGCCAGAGCCACCTTGGCCTCGACACCGCAGAGGGTGAGGTACTGGGGGATATCGCGCTGGACCAGCTGTTCCTGCAAGGCCACGGTGGCCGTCGCGATGACCAGCTTCTTCTTCTGGGCCCGGGCCACTTCCAGCCCGGCGATCAGATAGGCCATGGACTTACCGGTACCGGTTGGCGCCTCGATGACCGCCGCACCGCCGGGTTCGCCCAGGGCCTTGGCCACCTCGGCGATCATCTTCAGCTGCGAGGCACGACCGCGGAACCCCGCAAGGCCGTCCTTCAATCGCGCATAGGCGGCGCGGATCGCGGCTTTGGTGTCGTCGGTGAGCATCGATGAGGGCGCAGAACGGGGAGGGCAACCGACCAAGGTTACCTCATACCCGTCTCACCCCACGACGCTCAGGCGTGACGGTTGATGCCGACAGGG
>Ga0247742_10001388_pt1 | contig 17031 bp, 10 predicted proteins | sample UWRJL208509C2_FD_180944 | JGI IMG/M metagenome (GOLD analysis project Ga0247742, IMG submission 180944) | Plant litter microbial communities from Arlington Agricultural Research Station in Wisconsin, United States - UWRJ-L208-509C-2 | ecosystem: Environmental > Terrestrial > Plant litter >...
CTGGAACTCGTAATAGGTGTTGTCGGACGTGGACTTCGTATAGGCGAGATCGCTGGTGATGACGGCGTTGCCGATCTCCCACTTCGCCCCGAGCGCACCCTGGAACGTATCGGAGCTGTTGCGCCCGGCTTGCTTGGTCGGACCGTTGACGATGCCGAGATCGGTATCGAACGACGCCAGCGTCGTGCCGTCCGGCGTCAGCACCGCATTGCGGATCGTCGGCGGGTTGCCGCCGGTCGTGCTCGACTGGATGGGTACGCCAAAGAAATCGTTGGCGACCTGGTTGCGATAGGCCAGCCATAGTCCGTCCGCGTAAACCGTCAGGTTATTGGCAGGCTTCCATTCCAGCGAACCGTTGACCGAGGGCCGCTGCCGCGTTCCCCGGCCATAGAACAGGCCGATATCCTGCGGAAAGGTGAAGTTGCGCCCGACCGAGGCGGGCAGGATCTGCTGCGCGGCAGGCACGTTGTCCTGAAAACCCTGATAGCGCACCGAGTTGAGGTAGCGCGTCTGCGTGAAGGACACGTTCACCAGCGCGCCGATCTCGCCGATCCCGGTCTGCCAGCGATTGCTCACCAGCAAGCTGCCGATCGGATCGAGTTTGCGCGATTCGGTGTTGTAGACGCCGCGCGCCGCGCCGGCGAGTTCGAAGCCCTTGAAATCGAACGGACGGCGCAAGCCGACATCGATCAGCCCGGCGATACCGCCTTCCAGATTGTCGGCAGTCGTCGCCTTGTAGACTTCGACGCGCGACAGCGCCTGCGCCGGGAAATCCGAGATCGAGACGGAGCGGCCGTCGGCGGTGAAGATTTCGCGGCCCTGCACCGTGGTCTGCACGTTGGGCAGGCCGCGGATCAGCACGCCATTGGCTTCGTCGAGATAGCGCGTCACCTGCACGCCGGTGATGCGCGCGATCGCTTCCGAAGCGTTGTTGTCGGGGAACTTGCCGATATCCTCGGCGACTAGCGCATCGACGATCGCGTCGGAATTGCGCTTGAGGTTCTGTGCGCTGCTCAGGCTCTGCCGGATGCCGGTGACGACGATGTCGTTCGCAGCCGGCGGCGTGGTGCTGGCTGCGGCGTCGGCATCGGGTTGCGCCGGCGCTTGCTGTGCGGATGCCGGCGTGGCGACGGCCAGCACGAACGCGGACGCTGCGGCAGACGCATATAACCGGGCAATCATCTTGGTCTTGGTGTTCATCTTTCCCTCCTCTTATTTATGCTTGTCGCCGCTGCGGCTCATTGGACGGCGGGCGATGCCGTGCCCGTCAGCAGCGTGATCGTGATCCGGTCGATATTGGGCGCGAATTTCGAGCGCAGCAGCACGTCGGGCCACACGTTCGAGGCGTAAGTCCTGCCGCCCCAATCGGGCTGTTCCGCGCCCGAGAACCGGATCGTATTGGTGCCGGCATGCAAGGTGACCGGCACGGTCATCTCCCACCAATTGTTGCGGTGGAAGCTGTTCGGGAAGGTCGCCAGCACCGGCGCCGCTTCGTTGACCGAGATGCGCGCGACACGCGCGAGCGGATCGGGATTGTAATGCGTCGCTTTCGATTGCTCGTCGTTGGAGAAACGCACCGTCAGCGCATAATCGCCGGCGCGATCGACCGTGACCGCAGGGAAGGTCAGCGTGTTCGCGTTACCCGGTGCGCCGCCAATGTCGAACACAGCACGACCGCCGTTCGCGAGCGATGCTGCCGCGATCCGCGCCGTGCCGCCGATCCGGGCGGCCTCCGCTTCGTAACTGCGCCCGGCCTCGCCCGGCAGTTCGGTGACACTCAGCCGCTTCAGCCGCATCGCGCCGGTCACGACGACCTTGTTGATGCCGGCGAGGAGGAAGGCGTCTGCCGTCGTACCGCTGGCCATATCGCGCCCGTTGACGTGCAGGTCGGCGCCGCCGCCGCCGGTCTCCAGTTCCAGCCGCGCGAGTCCGTCGCGCGGCGCATAAACCCAGAAGATCGCGCGCCCGCCCTGCGCCACCGCGACGCTGCCGTCTGGTTGCGATGCGGACGCGCCATCGAGCATCGCGTCCTGCGCTTCGTACAGCGTCGGTTGGGTGGCCGGCTGCGCCAGCGACAGCGTGATCCGGTCGACCAGCGCATTGCCGGTGGTGCGGCGGCGTCCGTCGAGGCTGCGTGTCGCCAGCGTCAGCACATGCCGCCCCCGGCTGAGCGGGACGACCGTATCGACATGGTCGAGCACCGAGGGCTTGTAGCCGAGCGGCAGGAACACTTCGCTTTCGCTCGCGGCCTTGCCATCGACTCGCAAAAACACGTTGGTCGGCCCCTGCCCTTCGGCCTTCGGGTCTTTGTTGAACGTGCTGGCGAGGACACGGACGTTGTACCGGCCGTCGCGCGGAACATCCATCGCGAAGTCCAGCGCGGCGTCAACTCCGGTGCAGAAACCCTCGACCGAATAGCCGCCGGAGGTGTAGAAGCGATCGACTGCCTTGGGCGAACCCTCCGGCCCACGCACCTTCAGCCCCGCGCCCTTGCGGCTGGCCTTTTCCGCCTCGTAATCCTGCCGCCATCCCGCGATCGTCGCGCTGCCGGGCGCCGCCGCGCCGCCTGGCGTGAGCACCAGTTCATAGGCAGCTTCCTCGCGCAACGCCGGCACAGTGCCGTCACCGAAGCTCAGCGTGACCGTACCGTCGCGCACCGGCACGTCGCGCTCGGCGACCAGCGCCGGCGGCGCCGCGTCGCCGAGTTGCCCGGTCCAGCCGATCTCGCGCACCCGCACCCGCGCAGTCGGGCCGAACCATGTCGGCACCTTGTTGAGCACCACCCGGGCGTCGCCCGTCCTGCCGCCGAACAGCAGCCGCATCTGCCGCCGCGCCGGGTCGATCGTCGCCAACCCTTGCAGCGTGTAGCTTTCGTCGGGATGCGGCGGGGTGACGGCCAGCGTGTGTCCGCTCATCGTCGCGTAGCTGTTCAGCAGCCACCATTGGCCGTTGCCGCGATTGGCCTGCACCGCGGAATCGCTCAGATTTCCGTCGATGTTCCAATAGGCGATATCGGCATCGATCTTCGAATCCTCGATCGCGGCGATCCATTGCACCATCTGGCCGGGCACCGAGGTGTGATAGTTATAGGCATATTCGTTGACGTTGATCGGCAGGTGCCGCCCCTTCCAGCGCGTGCCGACGAACAGCCGGTCCTCCCAGCCGCGATAGCGGCGCACGCTGGTGCGAACGGTGGCGGGGTTGCTCAGTTCGTGCCAGGTCATGACATCGGGCACGGTGTCCTGCTTGATCGCATGGGTCAGGAACCCCTCGACCTCGGCGAACAATTGGCTGGTGTTGGGGCCGGCGATGCGCGCGCCGGGCAGCGTCGCGCGGATCAGCCGGACGGCCCCGTCCCACGCATCGAAAAACGCGGTCGGGTCTTTCTGCCAGCCGATTCCGTTGCAACTCTTCGGCCCGTCGCCGAACATATTCCCCTCGGGCTCGTTGAAGGGGATGAAGACGATACGGTCGCGGTAGCGCTGCGGCAGTCCGCGAACCTGCTCGACCTGCACGCGCAGCTTGTCGAGATACGCCGCCACCGATTGCGCGCAGTCGCCGCGCTTCCAATTGTACGGGAACTCGCGCGTGATGTCGGTCATGTAGATATAGGTGTCGCCGCCCGAGGCGTCGGTCAGCAGCGTGGACACCTCCAGCGCGTCGGCGCCGGGATGCTGCGGCCCGTCCTGTGCCTTGGTCGAAACGGTGCGCAGGCCGATCCCCTCGACCAGATTGGGGTGCGGCAGGCGCGCGTCGTACAGGCCGTAGAGCGTGCCCGACGCGCCGCCGTGGAAGGTGCCGGTGTCGCTGCTCAGATCGACCTCGATCCGCTCGGCCTGTTGCGCCGCTGCCGGCAGCGCGCAGGAGCCGAGCAGCGCGGCGAACAGAAGCCTGGCGGTCGTGTGGCGCATGATACGGGGTTCCGCTTGGTCGGGATGAGGGGTCATGCCGCGCGCGCCGCGGTCATGCGTTCGATCGTCGCGCGGTTGAGGATCAGCCGGCTCGCGGTCAGCGCCAGCACCAGATGCATGAGGCCGGGGATCACGGTCGACAGCAGCCGGATGCCGGCGAGCGACAGCGGCGTCTGGTTGCCCGCCCCCGCCTTGTACGACACGATCACCAGCACGCCGCTGATGAGCGCACCCGCCAGCGCCCAGGCCAACTTCACGAAGAACTGGTTGAACGCGAAGCTCATGCCCGACGAGCGCATGCCTAGCTTCCATTCGCCATATTGGTCGGCGAGCTGGATCAGCGTGAAGTGCAGCGGCAACGTGCAGCCGAGCGCAATGCAGCACAGCGCCACCAGCACCAGCCACAGCATCGGATAACCGCCCGGCACGAAGAAGGCGGCGAAGTGACCGGCGACCAACAGCAGGTTCACCCAGACGTAGACGGTCTTCACGTCGAGCCGACGGGTGAAGAGCTGCACCACGATCGACCCAAGAAAACCGCCTGCGGTAGCCGTACCGAAGAACAGCGCCTGATAGGTGGAATCGCCGTTCAGCACGTAAGTAATGAAATACAGCGCCGCGCCGCCCTTGGTGTTGAAGATGCCGATCAGCAGCAGCGTCATCAAGAACGTCAGCCGTAGCTGGTCGTTCTTCAGCGTGTTGGCGATCGCGATACGCAGCACCGGCTCCGCCGCACCCGTTTCCGGCACCCGCTCGCGCACGAACAGGAAGCAGATCACGAACATCGCCACCGCCGCCACGCTGAGGATCGCAACGCCGTCGCGATAGCCGCGCGCGATGTCGGTGCCGCCCAGATGCCGCACCATGATCGGTAGCCCGACCGAGACGGTGAACGACGCGATCGCGACCATCGCGAAGCGGACCGACTGGCACGACACGCCTTCCCGCGCGCTGTCGGTCATGCGCGTGATGAGCGCGCAATAGGGCACGTTGTTCAGCGAGTAGAACAATGCGAGCAGGAAGTAGGTCGCCGCCGCATAGGCGACCTTGCCGTCATACCCGAAATCGGGGGACTGGAAGGTCAGGAAACAGCTCAACCCGACGGGGATCGCGGTCCACAGCAGATACGGGCGGAACTTGCCCCAGCGAGTGTGGGTGCGGTCGGCCATGATGCCGATCAGCGGATCGGAGATCGCGTCGAACACGCGCAGCGACAGGAACAGAATGCCGACGATGCCGGGCGCAAGCCCGAACACGTCGGTGTAATAGAAGGTCAGGAAATTGGCGATCAGCCCGGTGATGACCGTGCCGCCCGCGTCGCCGAGGCCATAACAGACCTTCTCGAAGAACGGCACGCGCTGCACCGGAACCCCGGTGCGTGGCAGGATGCCACCCGTATCGCCGTGTTGCGCTATCGCCGTCATGGCCGCCTTCCTCTCCGTCCGCCGCTTTGCGCGTGCTATCGATCGTGTCAGTCGTTCGTGAATACCGCCGCCACCGCCGCGCCGGCACGGACGAACACGGGAATGCGATCGAGCTGCGCGGCGCAACGCACTGTCGCGTCGCCCGCCATCGTCGTGCCGGTCCAGGCATCCACCCACGCGCCCGCCGGCAACCACACCTCGCGCTCGGTGATCCCCGCCGCGAGGACCGGCGCGACCAGCAGGTCGGGGCCGAACATATAGTGATCGTCGATCGCCCAGCAGCGCGCATCGCCCGGGAAATCGTAGAACATCGGCCGCATCAGCGGATCGCCATGCTCGTGCGCCGCCGCCATCAGCGATGCGACATAGGGGCGCAACCGCTCGCGCAACGCCGCGTACCGGCCCAATATCGCGAACACCGGCTCGCCGAAGCTCCACAGTTCGTTGCCCGCACCGGTGTCGCACTGCGCGACGCCGTCGCGGAACGGCTCGGTCGGCGGGGTGATCGGGTCGCGATGGCCGTGCATGCGCAGCACGGGCGTGAACACCGCCCATTGGAACCAGCGCACCATCAGTTCGTGAAAGGCGGGATCATCGACATGACCGCCGTGGAACCCGCCGATATCGGTCGTCCACCACGGAATCCCCGCCATCCCCATGTTCAGCCCGGCGCTGAGCTGGTTGCGCATCGCCTGGAACGAACTGTGGATGTCGCCCGACCACACCAGCGCGCCAAACCGCTGGCTACCAGCCCAGGCACAGCGGACCAAAGTGACGATCTCGGTCTCGCCCTCCGCACGCAGCCCGTCGTGGACCGCTTGCGCGTAATGGAACGGATACGCGTTGCCGACCGCCAGCACCTCGCCGGTGTGATAGCGATACGTGTCGTAATCATAGGCGCCGTATTCGGGTTCAGCCTCGTCGAGCCAGAACAGTTTGACGCCATGATCGCGATAGTTGCGTTTCAATCGATCCCACAGCAGCGCGCGCGCGCCGGGGTGGGTCGTGTCGATGAAGCGGGTGTTGCCGAGGAAATCCTGCTGGATATCGAGGCCACGACTGGCGCGGACGAGATAACCCTTCTCGATCATCTCCGCATGATTTTCCGAACGCGGATCGACCGTCGGCCACACCGACACGAGCAATTCAGTGCCCATCGCCTTCAACTCCGCGGTCATCGCGACGGGATCAGGCCACTCGCGCGGATCGAACCGCCAGTCACCCTGCACCGGCCAATGGAAGAAATCGGCGACGATCACCGCCAACGGGATGCCGCGCTTATGATAGTCACGCGCGACCGCCAACAGCTCGTCCTGAGTCCGGTAGCGCAGCTTGCTCTGCCACAGGCCGAGCGCGAAATCGGGCATCTTCGGCGCCGTGCCGGTGACGCCCGCATAATTGCGCACGATCGCGGCGGGCGTACCGCCGGCGGTGATCCAGTAATCGATCTCGCGCGCGGCATGCGCCGTCCAGACCGCCCCATTTGCGGCAAAGCAGACCTCGCCGATCGCGGGGCTGTTCCACAAGAAGCCATAGCCTTCGCTGGAGAGGACGAACGGAACGCTCGCTTGCGAATTGCGCTGCGCCAATTCGAGCACGCAGCCGGCAAGATCGAGATTGGGCTGCTGATACTGGCCCATGCCGAACAACCGCTCGCCCGGCTTCGCTTCGAAGCGGACGGTGATGCGCGACGCGTCGCCCCGCAGCGGCTTGAATTCGCGGCCGGCGATGCCGAGCGCGCTGATCGTGCGGACCTCGTCGGTGCCGACCGTCCAGAACTTCGTCACCGTATCGCGCTGACGCCACTTCTCTTCCAGCAGCAATCGCCCGTCCGCGTCGAGGAAGCGCACCCGCCCCTGAAGATCGATCTCCCCGACGATCCGGCCATTCTCGATGCGCGCGACCGCGCCATCGCGGCTGACCACCGGATCGGTCGCGGCGACCTCGATCAGCGCGCCGGGCGCCGCATCGCGCGGGGCACTCGCGGACGCGCGCACCCGCAGGCCATCGCGGCCACACGCTTCGATCCGCAGCCAGTCGCCATTGTACGACCAGCCAATCGCGCGTGTTTCCAGAACGAGAGTGTCCAAGCAACCATCCCCTCAGCGGCCATCATGTGCGACCGTAAACGTTTCCGGTGTGTTTTCGCGTGATTTCGAGATGCTGTCAATCCGCTTGCGTAATCCGGCACAGGTTGGGATTCAGGTCGGATGGACATCCGCGCGCTTGCCAGCCACCTGGAGCTTTCGATCGGCACGGTTTCGCGTGCGCTGAACGACCGTAAGGACGTCAGTCCCGTCACGCGCCAGCGCGTGATCGAGGCCGCGACTCGGCTGGGTTACACGCCGAATCAGTCGGGACGAACGTTGCGCAGCGGACGAACCGGCACGATCGGGTTCATGCTGACGCTGGAACACGACAGCGCGGTCCACGGCGAGCCGTTCTTCATGGCGCTGTGGGAAGGCGTGCAGAGCGCGCTGACCGAACATGGGCTGGATCTGGTCATCTTGCTCGCCCGCAAGGGGGAAGACGGCCTCACTTTCCTGCGCCGTCACGTGGCGCGCGGCACCGTCGATGCCTGGCTGCTGTCCGCCACCCAATATCAGGACGATCGGATCGATTTCCTCCTCGACCGGAAAATCCCCTTCGTCGCGCTGGGCCGCTCCGCCCGGGCGGAGCCGTTCGCGTGGATAGATCTCGATTTCGAAAGCGTCATCGCGGAGGCGATCGCCGTCTTCACAGCCGCCGGGCACCGGCGCATCGGTCTGGTCGCGCCGCCGGATGCGATCAACAACAGCCATATCATCGTCGCATGTTACCGGGCGGCGCTTGCGGCGTCCGGCATCGCTTTCGATCCCGCGCTCGTCCACAATGGCGACACCGACGAGAACGACGGCGAGACGACCGCGCGGCACCTGATGATGCTGGCGGAACGGCCATCCGCGCTGCTGCTCATGGGCGAGACCGCGCCGGTCGGCGCGTACCGCGCGTTGCGCAGCCTCGGCCTCGAACCCGGCCGCGACATCGCGCTGATCGGGCTTCGCGACAACCCCGCGTGCCAGGCATTGTCGCCGGACCTTACCTGCTTCACGCTCGCGCTCGACGAACTCGGGCAAGCCCTCGCCAACGCGCTGGTGGAAACGCTCGCCGCGCACGACACAATCCACGCGACGCTTTTGCAGAAGCGATGGCCGATGGCGCTTCGACTCGGCACCAGCCACCACATCCGCACCCTGCCGTAAAGGCCGGCTGGGGCGGGCTATTCCTCCCCGGTGGTCGCGGTCGCGACGCGCGCCTTATCGGGAGCCGTCCCCTCGCCTGCGAACCCCGCCATTCGGAACGTCACGCGGGTCGGCGCGAGCCGAACGCGATATTTCGGCAGTGGCTTGCCGACATCGCTCCACTGCGTATCGCCGCCGACGCCCCATTGCGCGCCATCGACGAGCAGCGTGACCTGATCGTGCGGCACGACATCGGTCGATTTCCACGTTCCCGGCGTGTGCCGGTCGAGATCGGCATAGGGGAAGGCAAGCACGTTCATCATCAGCGGCGTGTCGCCGCCAATGCGCACGCCGCGCCCGGCGCCGCTCAGTTCCATCCAGCGGACATCGACCTTGTTGCCGGTCTCCTGCGGCCGGATATAGTTGTGGTTCTGCGCGGCGATCGGCCCGCGCCACAGTCCGATCGGTGCTGAGGTCTTGCGATCGACATAGCTTTCATGCGGCCCCCGCCCGTACCATTCGGCGGTGGTGATGTCGCTCGGCAACGCGAAGGCGAAGCCGACGCGGAACGGCGGCGGCAGATCGGCCCGGACCGGGTCGAGCGCCCCCGTCACCGCGACGCCGCCGTCGCGCGCCATCGTGTAGGTCGACTGGAAGCGCGCCGCGCCGTCGCCGAGATCATAATCGATCCGCACCGCGGCCCCGCCATCGACTGAGTCGATGCGAGTCACGCCACGCACCGTCCGCGTCTCGCTCATCACCTTCCAGACCGCGAGTTGCTTGTCGGTGCCGATGCCGATGTCATTGTCGGTCACCGCGCGCCAGAAATGTGGCGCGCCGCCGCTCGCCAGCAGCTTGCCGCCGCGAGCATAGCTGCGCACCAGTCCGGTCTTGCGGTCGATCGCCAGCGTAGCATCCGCCGCCGAGAGCGTGATGACATCAGCGGCCTGCCGCACCGCCACCGCCGGCCCACTGGCCGAAGTCGCGGCGGTCGCCGCCCGCTCGCCGAGCGCGAACTGTTCCCAGCCGACTACATAGCCCGCCGGCACCAGCGGCACCGCGCCCGGCTTGGCGACCGCGCGCACGGTCACGAAATATTCCGATCCGGGCTTGCGCGCGAGTCCGCCAAGCGGAATCGTCACCGTGTCGGTCGCATGCGCAGCGGTGGTCAGCGACGGCAGCGTGCCATGCGCGACCGCGACGCCGTCCTCCTGAACCTCCCAGTCGAACGCGAAGCCCGACAGATCGCGGAAATCGTGCCGGTTGCGCAGCGTCACACGCCCGCTCGCCGGGTCGAACGCCTCGAACTGGATTGGCGCATAGACCTTGCGCACTTCGTACAGCGCCGGATTGGGGGTCCGGTCGGACTGGAGCAGCCCGTCACCGAACTCGATCTCGCCGCCCGGATTGGGGCCGTATTCGCTGCCATCGCCCCAATAGCGCCGCCCGTCCTTGGTGTAGCGATACATCGACTGATCGACCCAATCCCAGAGGAAGCCGCCCTGCAGCTTGTCGGGATGCGCGTAGATCACGTCCCAATACTCCTTCAGGTCGCCGCCCGAATTGCCCATCATGTGAGCATATTCGCACTCGATCACCGGCTGCTTGAAGTTCCAGTTGGTCGCGTAATCGGCAAGCTTCTCCGCGCTATCGTACATCGGCGCGTAGATATCGGCATAATCATTGGGCCGGTGGTCGCTCACCCCCGGCCACGTGCCCCAGCCGAGATAGCTGATCAGCCGGCCGGGATCGCGCGTCTTGGCGGCCTTGGCGGCGGCCGCGAAATTGGGGCCGATCCCGGCTTCGTTGCCCAGCGACCAGAAGATGATCGACGGATGGTTCTTGTCACGCTCGACCATGTTGGCGACTCGGCTGACATGCGCGTCCTGCCACGCCGGGTCGAAGCCGATCTGGTATTTGGCGCGCTCGTCCTGATGGTTGTTCGCGTAATCCATGTACGCGTGGCTCTCGATATTGGCCTCGTCCATCACGTACAGGCCATATTCGTCGGCAAGCGCATACCAGCGCGGGTCGTTGGGGTAATGCGACGTGCGGACCGCGTTGATGTTGTTGCGCTTCATCAATTCGATGTCGCGCCGCATCGACGCTTCGGAGATCACGTGAAACGTCTCGGGATCATGTTCGTGGCGGTTGACGCCGCGGATCACGATCGGCTTGCCGTTGACGCTGACAAGGCCGTTCTTCATCTCGACGGTACGGAAGCCGATCCGCTGCGGCGTAGCCTGAATCACCGTGCCGTCGGCGCCGACCAGTTCGATCAGCAGCGTGTAGAGGCTCGGCGTCTCCGCCGACCACGGCTTCACGCCCGGCACCGGCGCGGCAAGCGTCAAAGTCCGCCCGGCCGATCCGGCGGCAACCGTCTGTGCACGCACCAGCAGCGTGCGATCCCCGTCGAGCAAAGTCATGCGCGCCGTCACCGGCTTCGCCGAGGGCGAGACGGACACGTCGGCCGACAGCACACCATCGCGATAGGCCGAATCGAGCCCGGCATGGACGAAGATGTCGTTCACCCGCGTTTTCGGCGCCGCCATCAGATAGACGTCGCGTTCGATCCCGGACACCCGCCAGAAATCCTGGTCCTCCAGATACGAGCCGTCCGACCAGCGATGGATCTGGATCGCGATCGTGTTGCGCCCCGGCGCGACGAAGCGGGTGACATCGAACTCGCTCGGCAGCTTGGAGTCCTCGGAATAGCCGACCGCCTTGCCGTTGACCCAGACATCATACGCCGATCCCGCCGCGCCGATGTGGAGGATGACGTCCTGCCCGCTCCAGCCGGTCGGCAGCGTGACGTCGCGGCGATAGCTGCCGACCGGATTGGTCGCATGCGGGATCAGCGGGCGGTTGGCCGGAAACGGATAGGTGATGTTGTTGTACCGCGCCTGATCGAACCCCTGCGCCTGCCAATCTCCCGGCACCTTGATGTCGGCCCAGGCGGCGACATCATAGCCCGGCTGCTCGAAGCCCGCCGGGGTCGCATCCGAAGACGGCGACAGCGCGAACTTCCATGTGCCATCAAGGCTGAGAAACCGCACCGAGCGCGCCTCATCCCCGGCAAGCGCCGCGGCGCGGCTCTCGAACGGAAAGCCGGTGGCATGCGCCGACAACTTGCCCCGCGCGAACACCGCCGGATTTTCCCAGTCCGGGCGCGACGAATCGATCTGCACCGGCTGCACGCGCGGCGCATCTTTCGCCAGCGCCGGAGACGCGAGGACGAGCGCGCTCGCGCCGACGAGAATGCGGTTGAATGTCATCTTGATCCCCCTAACCCCGAACAGAGTCGCAGCCGGTTGCGACCGCCACCGCATGCGCCCTTCAAAAACCGCGAACGCCGCCCTTACGGCCGATAGCGCGCAACGGCTTCGTGACAATCGTATCGGGAAGCAAGGTGGTTGTGGAGGCACCATGCCGCCAGACATGGAATGTTACAGCGGCAAAGGGCATCCGCAGGAGGGGACACGCGACACTATGGGAGAAGTGAATCGTGTCTATGCCGACACGGCAGCGATCTCGCACAAACCCCTGACTGGCGCTCGCGCTGGTCAGGGGAAGTGGCCCGATCGGCCAAAGAAGAAGTGGTGCACCCGGAGCGATTCGAACGCCCGACCCTCAGATTCGTAGTCTGATGCTCTATCCAGCTGAGCTACGGGTGCGTGGGAAGTCGCCTTTAGATGCGGTTTTTCAGGGGCGCAAGTGCGTTGCGCGATTCTTTTGCCCGGCATAGAGCGATTTCCATGAAAAACCGTCGCGCCGTCGCCGCTTCCGCCCTGTTGCTGACCACCGTGCTGGCGAGCGGCTGCGTCCAGCAGACCGTCTCGCGCTATCCCTCGCTTCAGCCGCGCGCGATCGAGCGGCGCAGCGATGCGGAGCCGGCTGCGGCCGACCCTGCCGTGGCGACCCCCGATGCCGCGCTCGAGACCGAACTCGCCGCTAAAGCGAGGACCCTAGCCGATACCGATTTGGCGTTCACGGCCGCCGCCAGCGGCGCCGAGCGTGCAGCCAGGGCCGCGCGCGGCGATTCGGTCGGCAGCGATCGCTGGATCGCCGCGCAGACCGCGCTCGCCAAGCTCGACGCGTTTCGTGCGACCACGTCGGCCATCGTCACCGATCTCGACGAACTCGCGATCGGCCGCGCACGCGATGCCAAGCCGCCCTACCCCGCACTCGATTCGCTGAAAGACCGCGGCGACGCGCAGCTCACCGCCGAGGTCGAGCGGATCGCGGCGATCCAGACGCTCCTGCCGGCCGCCTGACCGGCACGGTTACGCGAGTCGCCCGATCGCATAGCTGACGGTCTCACGGCGCGGATCGTCAATCGCAAAGTTCGGATGCGCGAAATCGCCAAGCCGCGCCATGCCGAGCCGCTCCATCAGCGCGCGGCTCGCATGGTTCTGCGTAGCGGTAATCGCGACGATGCGCGCGGCGTCAGTGTTCGCCCAGCCCCAGCCGAGGCTGGCTGCCGCCGCCTCGCGCGCATAACCTTGCCGCCAGTGCGCCGCCGCGAGCATCCAGCCGACCTCGACCTCGCCCGCAATCGGCGTATTCTCAGCACCCGGTTTCAGACCGCAGAAGCCGATCACCGTGCCGCTGTCGCGCAGTGCGACCGTCCAGAAGCCAAGCCCGTGCGACTGGCGATAGCCCTCGTGCCGCGCGATCGTCGCGGTGCTGTCCTCGGGCGTCTTGACCGGGCCGAGATCGGCCATCACCACCGGATCGCTCCACATCGCATGCAGCGGGGCGTGATCGGCCGCGACCGACGCGCGCAGGATCAGCCTAGCCGTCTCGATCATGCGCCGAGCAGGCGCGCCGCGTGAAGCGCATGGTAGGTCAGCACGCCCGAGCAGCCCGCCCGCTTGAACGCCATCAGCGTCTCCAGCACCACCGCGTCGCGCTCGGCCACGCCGGCCGCGACCGCAGCTTCGATCATCGCATATTCGCCGGACACTTGGTATGCGAATACAGGCACTTGGAACTCGGTTTTCACGCGCAGGATGATGTCGAGATAGGGCAGCCCCGGCTTGACCATCACGCTGTCCGCGCCCTCGGCGAGATCGAGCGCGACCTCGCGCAGCGCTTCCTCGGCGTTGGCCGGGTCCATCTGATAGGTCTTTTTGTCGCCCTTGAGCAGCCCGCGTGAGCCGACCGCATCGCGGAACGGACCGTAGAAGCCGCTGGCATATTTGGCGGCATAGGACATGATCTGGACGTTGACCCGCCCCTCACCTTCCAGCGCGTCGCGGATCTGGCCGATGCGGCCGTCCATCATATCACTCGGCGCGATGATGTCCGCCCCTGCCGCCGCCTGGTTGAGCGCCTGCCCGACCAGCATCTCAGCGGTGGTGTCGTTCACCACATAGCCGGCCTCGTCGACCAGCCCGTCATGGCCGTGCGCGGTATAGGGATCGAGCGCGACGTCGGTCAGCACGCCGATCTCGGGCACCGCATCTTTGAGCGCTCTCGTGGCGCGGCACATCAGATTGTCGGGGTTGAGCGCCTCGCGCCCGTCCTCGCTGCGCAGATGTGGCGGCGTGTTGGGGAACAGCGCGATGCACGCGATACCGGCGTCGCGTGCTTCCTTCGCCCGCGCGACGATGCCGTCGATCGACCAGCGCGACACCCCGGGCAAGGTCGCGATCGGCTCCTCGATGCCCTGCCCTTCGGCGATGAACAGCGGCCAGATCAAATCGGCGGGGGTCAGCACGGTCTCGGCATGGAGGCGGCGGCTCCACGGCGTTGAACGGGTGCGGCGGAGGCGAAGTGCTGGATAGTGACTCATGCCCGCCCAGATGCGCCCTCAGCCGTTCGGGTGCAACCGTCCGGCGGGTTCGGACGTGGCGCGCGCGCCCTCCTTCGCCTCCTCCGCATGCGAGGGCACGGCGAGCACCTGATCGCGCCACGTTCCGTAGCGGAAGTACAGGCTGGCGAGCGTCAACGACACGATCGAGCTGAGCGGGAACGCCCACCACAGCGCATCCGCGCCGAGCAGCGGCTTGCCGAGGATCGCGAGGCCGATGCGGAACGGGATCAGCGAGGTGATGAGGATCAGCAGCGGCGCCAACGTCGCGCCGTTGGCGCGCACCGTGCCGAAGATCACCATCGTCGCGCCGAACATCAGGAAGGTCCAGCTCGAGATGAGCTGGATATGCCGCGCGATCGGGATCGCCGGGCTGTGGCTGTCGATGAACAGACCCATCACCGGCCGGTCGAACAGGATGATTGCGGTGATGACGACGAGCGTGATGATGGTGTTGTAGATTATGCCCGATCGCGTGATCTTGCCGACCCGGTCCCACAGCCCCGCACCGATGTTCTGCGCGGCCATGCTGCTCACCGCCGCGCCGATCGCCATCGCCGGCATCTGGATGTAGTTCCAGAGCTGTTGCGACACCGCATAGGCCGCTGCCGTTTCGACGCCGAGCCGGTTGACGAGGCCGATCATCGTCAGACCCGATGCCGACATCACCAGCATCTGCGCCGCCATCGGCACGCCCTTGGCGACGATGATCCGCACCAGCGCGGGATCGGGGATCAGCCATTTGAGTTCCGCGCCGCGCAGCCGGATCGGCAGATCGCGCGCATAGACATAGATGGCGAGACCGACCGCCGACACCGCCGACGCGACCAGCGTCGCGGTCGCCGAGCCGGCGATGCCCATTTCCGGGAATGGCCCGATGCCGCGAATCAGCAGCGGGTTGAGGCCCGCGTCGATGCAAGCGCTCAGCACCATGAACCACATCGGCGTCAGCGCGTCGCCGGTGCCGCGCAACCCGATCTGGATGAGCAGGCTCAGCATCGACAGCGGCAAGCCGAGGAAGATCACGCGCAGGTAGATCAGCGCGAGCGCCTGCGCCTCGCCCGGCGTCGCCATCAGCCGCAGGATGTCTGGCGCGAAGACATAACCCAGCACCGCGATCACCACCGACGCCGCGATCACCAGCCCGACCGCGGACCCGAACGCGCGTCGCGCACCCTCGATATCATGCCGCCCGATCGACTGGCCGATCAGGATCGACGCGGCCATGCCGAAGCCGAACACCGCGCCGAAGCTGAGGAACATGACGATCGTCGCGTTCGATGTCGCCGCCAGCGCGCTCTCGCCGAGGAAGCGCCCGACCCAGATCGAGTTGATCGACCCGTTGAGCGTCTGGAGAATGTTCGAAGCGAGCGTCGGCAGCGCGAACGCGAGCAGCGTCCACCCGATCGGCCCGGTCGTCAGATCTCTGCCGTGACCTTTCGGCGGCTGTGCCACACGCATCCCCTCGTTGCTGGAGGCGGCGATAGGCGAGGCGCCGGGATTCGCAAAGCGCGGCCGAACAAAAAGCCGTCGCCCCGGCGCAGGCCGGGGCCGCTATGTGAGTTGACGAGCCGATCGCACAAAACGCAGCGGCCGCCTTCGCCGGGGCGACGTATTACCCCAGCCGCGCCAGCGCCGCTTCGAGCCGCTCGGCCTCGGCCGCCTTCTCGGCATGGTCCGCCCTCGCCTTCTCCACCGCCTCGGGCTTGGCCCGCTCGACGAAGCTCGCATTCCCGAGCCGTCCAGCCAGCGCATCGCGCTCCTTCTCCGCCGCCGCGATGCCCTTGGTCAGCCGCGCCCGTTCGGCGTCGAGATCGATCACGCCGGCAAGCGGCAGCACGAACGTCGCCTCGTCGATCACCACTTGCGCGGCACCACCCGCCGGCGCCTCGCCCGCGGCAACGTCGATCCGGGCGAGCCGGGCGATCACCGCCTGCTGGCGCGCGATCCGCGCCTGCGTCTCCGCGCCCGCATCGCGGACGTGGAACGGCATCCGCGTCCCCGGCGCGATGTTGAGTTCGGTGCGCGCCGCGCGCACCTCGCTCACCAGCCGGATCAGCCAGTCGATCTCCTTGCTCGCCTCCGGGTCGATCGCGCGCGCATCCGCCATCGGCCATGTCGCGACGATCAGCTCGCTCTCACGCGCGCCGGTCTTCGACCACAATTCCTCGGTGATGAACGGCATGAACGGGTGGAGCAGCACGAGGATCTGGTCGAGCACCCAGCCCGCCACCGCGCGCGTTTCGTCCGCCTCCGCGCCGGTCGCAGGCGCATCCATCTGGCCGAGCACCGGCTTGATGAGTTCGAGGTACCAGTCACAGAACCGGCTCCACGCGAACTGATAGACCGCGTTGGCAGCACCATCGAAGCGATAATCGGCGAGCGCGAGATCGACCGCCTGCACCGTCTGGATCGTCTCGGCGATGATCCATTTGTTGACGGCAAGCTCCGCGCGCGGCGCCTCCAGCGTGGTCGACGCGGTGATGCCGTTCGCCTGACAGAAACGCGCGGCGTTCCACAGCTTGGTGGCGAAGTTGCGATAGCCCTCGACGCGCTTCTCATCCATCTTGATGTCGCGGCCCTGGCTTTCCATCGCGGCCATGAAGAAGCGCAAGGCGTCAGCGCCGTAGCGGTCGATCAGCCCGAGCGGGTTGACCACG
>Ga0247742_10001389_pt1 | contig 17028 bp, 20 predicted proteins | sample UWRJL208509C2_FD_180944 | JGI IMG/M metagenome (GOLD analysis project Ga0247742, IMG submission 180944) | Plant litter microbial communities from Arlington Agricultural Research Station in Wisconsin, United States - UWRJ-L208-509C-2 | ecosystem: Environmental > Terrestrial > Plant litter >...
CCCTTGTCGGCCTCACCTGCAGCCCCCTCACGATCATTGGCGGAGGAGGTAGCTCTTGGTTAGTTAAATTACGAGCTCTGATTCGATCAAGTACACCAATTGACGAAATATTCCTCAGCACCGCCCAGCCTGTCTGCTGTGCCAACAACACCTTCAGTACGCTGAATATTCATTTACGCCTTAATCTTCCATTTATCTAACTCGTTATATTCAGACGGAGTTGTCGCCATCGGATGTACCCCCATCAACGTCAACCTCTAAAGCCTCAACCTATCATGCGGCAAGACCGCGGCAAGATTCACTAGAGGAGTGTGCACACCGGCTTACAAACGATTGCACTCGCGGCAAAGAGCAGTACAATTGTAGTTACAGGCATTCCTTTTTGTATGTTCGATTCTAGGACACTGGTTTGAATTCTATGCGTATAATGTGGCTTCGAAAATTACGACATGAAATATTTTCCGGCACAGAAAGGCTTGGGTTCTGTCTACTAATATCGTACATATGTCTAAACTGCCTTGAAATTAGGCTCAATCTTTCCTTCTTCGTTAGATATTTGAGTGACAACTATCGAGTCGATCGAATTCAGTAGTACCCTCTTCAATACGACTGTAAGTCCGGTTTCTCAGGACATGCTTGACGTATTTGCTCTAGGCTATCCAGGGATACAGCAAGTACGTGCTTGGTCCACTGGGGTCCCCTATTGGAATGACTATCGGGCGCTATTGCAGTGATACCAATGGCTTCACCCAGTGGTAATCAGACCACTCCTTATACCCACCATTGAATCATGGAAATCGGCCGATTAGGAATGATTATTCTAGACGCGATGCGTATGGTCGAGCCTCCTCTAGGCCAACGTTCGCGTGATAATCACTGTGCGTTGGCGCCGCCCAAGGTTTGTCCCCGACAAGGTCACCTGCACAATGTTCATCAACTGACTTCTCCGAAGGGAGTACTTCAGACCCGACATTGTCGCGATTACTCTCAGCAGGTACCATGCGCTTCGTATGTTCCATTGAATTCATATCCCATCTTGTTTAACTACACTTGATTATAATACATGACGTGCTTGTGATTTCAAGTTCCGTGATCGATAATTAGATGCCGGTGTTGGATTTACCGCGGGTATCTGTGACGATACTCGAGCGGGCAATGTTCTTGTTGGCGTAGCTGTGGATGCCTTCACCCGCCTGCTCCTTGCCATTCTTCAGCATGAACTCTACAACGTCGACGTCTTTGTGTGTCCCGAACACTGTGTCCAGTTGCTGTTTCGATGGGGTTCCCAAAAGGCCCTGAGATCCTTGACTGGAGTGGAAGACGCTGAACGCTGTAAGAATAAGGAAGTGAGCCCGGATCTTGGGATCAGTAAGGTATACTCACAATCTACGACCTCAGCCAAAGGGATTGTCCTACAAAGACTTGGTTAGCAACATCCGGCGCGATCAATACAAGATTATTTACGTGTCTGTATGATATAGGTTAGATAACTCTGAATATAATTGGTACGAGGCATGCTCACCTCCATCTTTCCACTTCTTGTACTAGAGTATGGCGAAGATTTGAGACTTGATATGATAAAAGAACGACGAGACTTGCGCACCTGCTCGGGATTCACAATGATCGTAAACTCATCGGTAGACTGAGTGTCGGGCTTGTAGATGACTTTGGTGAGAGTGTGTGGCATGGTGGTTGTAGTAAGTAAATGGAAGAAAGCATTGATTTGAATGGCCTTATATAGTCCGCTCTCGATGACGTCTCCATGGCCGGCCCGGTTATTGCGGGTGCTCAGCCATGTTGACGTCACGCGACTCCTACGCGACTCCAATCGAGCGCGCGAACACTCTGGAGCAAGCTCGAGCTCAGACCTGAAGCTGATAAGATTGATAAGATAATACTCTAGTCTAAGGCCGCATAAAGCCAACTGCTTGCCAAGTTGTTCAATTCTGCACACACTCGAAATAGCAAGCATCTGGCCCAAGGTCGCCGAACACGGCTTTTCATGTCCCATCCCCTAAGTGCCATCCCAAAACTTCTCAACTTGTCAGCGACTTCAAACAAATCCATTGTGCAAGAGAAGACAGCTAGCAATTCATTCAAGGTTCACCATCCATTGTCTCTAGCCGAGTCCAGTCAGCCACAATTCCTTTACGTACACCTCGAGCTCTTCCCGCTCGAAGCATTCCTGTTTCCACAAGAGGTACAAGGGACGGTCTGTGAGAAGAAAGTAATATAGCCTGTCGAGCTCGTACGTTCTGAGGTAACAAATTGAAATGCACTAACCGTCCGTGAGCACACTGAAATGGGAAGGCTGTCTCAGAGAGCTTCTTCACGAGTTGCTGGCACTGTTCAATCGAAAGTGAGTCGTTGAACATGATGGCACCTATGACGACAAGGTCAGATATTTACTGCGTTAGCTTAGCAATCGTCGGGCCAAGACCCTTGGAAAAGGCACTTGCCTCGACAGGCCTTTGAGTTCACCAACTCGAGTAAACCTCTCGGGCAGTATCGTACAGCCTTCAGCCAGAAGTATTCGTCTTGGTTCGCTTCAGCAGAAGAACCCAACCGGGAATCTGGAAAGAGCTCTCCACTTTGGATTTGTCCAAGAAATCCCCTGATGAAATCCCGCAGCTCATCTCCTTGAAGTAACTGTCGACGACACAAAACGACAAATAGGTCAACAAACACGAAGGAACAAACAAGAAGACAATGCTCGTAAGGCTTACCTTGTCACCCACAATATCAGGTATAGCACTTATGAGAAGCTGAGAATATCCAGTACTTCCTCCGGATTCCGAATTCGAAGCACCGTCGGAGCCCGGAACAGCGTTGGAAAGAGATGGTTCTGCCATTCGAATACCCCATTTACACAGCAGCTCTCGGACACCCTGTGACCCTTTAACGCTGATAACCTCGTGCTGTGTTAGCAGGATTGGTCGTGGCGGAGTGAGTTCCCTGACTCGAACACCTCGAGAAGGATTCACCTCCGTTCCGTCCAGAGAGCCAAGAAAACCCAAACACAGCTCTTTGAGAAATCGTTCCACACGGACACGCTCGTCCGCTGCATGTTGGTCGATCAAAATAACGATGCCCTCCGCCGGCTGCGGCACGTAATCCCCAGCAGTGCCGTGAGCACTGTCAATGCTGCATTTTACGATGCGGCAGGCGATAAACTTCCGATCGACCTGATTGATGACTTCGGCATGCCTAAGATCGTCTTTTGTAAATCGATGGCTTGCAGTATCGTACCCCGAGTCAAAGGCGTCGAACCGGAATCGTTCTGAATGGGATGCAGCCTGAGATGTATGGCATCTTTCGTCAGAGTTTCGGAAAGAATCGCATCTCGGAGCAAGTTGATCAAGAGCTGGAGGCACTTTAACAGAGGGTATCCTATTTTCAGCAATCGAATACGCGTTATTGCTCTAGATTGAAAAGTCAGCGGACTGTCAAGCTATTCAGATGAGAGCACTGACCTGAAGAGCCCGCTCTAACCAAGCGGGCACATCAGCATGATTAGAGGAATTCGTCATGGTGGCCATGTTGTTGGTTTTCTGTTTCCCTAGTGTACGTCTCGCTTCCCGATCAACATTGGTGAACTGCGGATCCTCTATCCTTGATTGTCGAGGATCGTGTCCTATCTGGCAGAAGGAGTTCTCCGTCCTAGAGTCTATTACGAAGCTTTCTCCAGTGGCTGGGTCCTGCCAGACGATCTCCACACCTGGAGCTTCCTGCGGGTTATGAGAAGGTAAAACTACCAGGGATAGATTGACCACGAACCGTCGAAGCAAACAGGGTACCAGCTGAAACTGCGGGTTCACTTGGTTCATCATCTTGGAATGATAATTCTGACATTCCGGCGATTGGATCCCACTCCGCATAGCCAGAGTCATCAGGTCGAGTGAACTCTATCTTCTTCCGTTTTCGGGGTGAGGGAGATTCAGCAGATTGTCCAGCTGGAACTGAGTTTTGGTACACAAAGCCATTCCTTTCCAAAAAGGATCGTATCGCAGTGGAAAGGGTTGAAATAACGGTGTTCGTATTCTGGTAGTGGCATTTCAGCAACATGATTTTTTTTTTTTCAAATGCAAGACTCACACGGAATTGGACTATACTTTTAGATGGGTCCAGACAATTATCCACGTCTTCGGGGGCTATGGTGATGTTGAGAACAAAGACCGGCTTCTTCTCACTTTTCCTGGGAGAACGTCTCATTGCTGCGGGTTCTCATAGTCGGTAAAAGGATTCCGACTGACCCAATATTGGCACTTACTTGATCGAGGCATATCCCTTTCACCATCTTCGTCCAGAGCCTTCGTAACATTCAGTGCCTGTGGGAGCTGCTAAACCGAACAGGTGCACTTACGTTTTTTCCAAACGAGCTAGAAGCAAACAATGAGTCTATAACTCGACCCAAATCCGCCATGTTGACTGGATGGCGGTTAATATCTTCATGAGGGATTGCGGATGTCAGGATACCAGGAGCTGGTCTGTGGCCAATTAGAACGCACATAGGAATTGGTATATCTGTTTCAAGGTTGCTCAGACAACTCGTCTCGTTCGCAGGTAGATAACGCACTTTGGAAGAAGCGCCAGTCAAACTGATGAACCCCTCAATTGCCGTAGATCCCGAAACGGCGCTAATTTTATCGATATGCTAAGACAACCAATGTCAGGCTCTGAAGCGATTCTCAGGATGAGAATGCATTACTTCTGTCATTGCATGGCCAAACAGATGTCGGAAGGTGTCAAGAGTGGAGGCGCTCTGACACGAATATAGTTAGGATCTTGGGGACGTTCGTGATCAGACATGGTGGCTTACTTTCGGTATTCGGACGATGCGGTTCTTGTGTTGAGAACCTTCTCCAGAGCGGCTTGTGTCTTCGAGAGTAAACGCCACATGGGGGAACATGAGCGAATAGGTCTCTATCTCTTGCCGTATAAGTTCCCAAGTCCGAGCAGGTGTGGGGTGGGATAACCGTCGCACTGGGAGCTGGATTGACGATGGTGAATACTACTCAATAGCGGTCCGCACAAGATTACCGACATTGTAAAAAGCATCTCTGATGCAGATGGTTGTTCCTGGAGTCTCTCGCTTCCAGCGTACGGCGGCACCAGTATATAGCAACTTGCCACCCTGGTAGAAGGAATCAATGACATAAAGCAATTGATGAGAAAAACAAACTTTGAGAATGATCGACCATGTATTTCTCGACTTGGACGTGCGAGAACATATCTCGAGACATGAGATATCAGCGGCTGAAGCCAAAGCTATCCGTAAACCCATCAACAATCGAGCTTGCAATTCCAATTCAGACACATACCTTCTCCACGAAACCCGAACGTCGTGGCTGCATTCATTGATCCAGGCGCATAATTTTTAGAAGTATCTTGAATATCATTATAGGTTTTTCTGTCATTTTTCAAACATTAATCCAAACGTACTGTATCTCCCGCCTTCCTCTCCTTGAGCAAGGGTCTCTAGTCCATCCTTACCAATGCCATGTCCGTTGTCTCTCACCCAACACATCCACTCCTTGCAATCTAGGCCGAAATCAACCTGGGTCGCATTGGCATCCAGAGAGTTTTGGACGAGTTCCGAAACGATCTGTGGCAATGAGGTTAGAATTTGAGTCGAGCGCAATTTCGTCCTAGTCCCCTCTGGCAGTCGCTCAATGACGGACTGAGACTCAAACATGCTTGTCCATATCAAATTTTACTTTTAGGTCCTAGTGAGAACCAGTAGGAGGCAGCACAGCGCAGAAACTGCCGAAGGATGGTTGAGGTTTGAGTCAAAGGTGTGTCAATTCCAATTCTGGAAGTTGTCGCGTCGCGTGTCCACATCCGGCGCCTCGTGTTTCTTTGATCCATACAGAATTATTTGGTTGCGCCTACCGAGCCAAACTTCAGAACACGAGGCGTAACATGAGGCTCGCAATGCCGAGTTTAGTCTGACAGTGTCGAATTATATACAAGATTGCTGGTTGTGCTCATGTTGGTACAGCAATGGTGCATTACATCCTGAATACACCGAAACCTTTGCCATCCCCATCCCAGGTTGTCGACCTCTGTCCGGTACCTCTAGCGGTATGCTTTTCACGTGAAGCCAGGGCAAGACCCAGGCCAACGACGTCTCTGGTATCTGTGGGTTTGATGATACCATCATCCCAGAGTCGAGCAGTTGAGTATAGAGCTGTCGATTGCGTTTCAATTTCGTCCTGCAAGGAGGAATGTTGCGAGGGATCCCTGCAAGATGTTAATATGGTGTGTGGCACGAAAAGAAACACTAATACTTGGAGACAGTCGTCATTACTTGAGATAGCTGAGCTGAACCCATGACGGATACTTTAGCATTCTTACGCAAATTGTCAGAGAGTGAGAAGGAATGATAGAATAGAAAGGCATACAGGCCACATCCAGAGGAAGCGAGGTGAATACTGAGATCAAGTGTCAGTATAGGAGAATGCGAGGGTAGCTGTGGATACATACAGCACGACCAGCCATTCCTTTGAGATTTTTTAATCAGCATCAAGATTCAAAAGAAATGCAGAGAATCAAATACCATAATTGCCAGCACCGAAGCTTCCACCCACAATTACAGTGAGTTTCGGTACGTCAGCACAAGCAACAGCGCGAACCATTTTGGCACCTTTTCAATACCATGAGATCATCGCTATCTTCCGAGAACGCATAGACTCACCATCTTTCGCAATACCGCCTTTCTCTGCCTTCGAGCCGACCATGTAGCCTTTATTGACGTTAGGGAAGTGAAAAAATAAAATAAAAGACGAAAGTCCCACCGGTGACGTTTACAAGAAACAGAAGGGGAATCTGCCTTTGCGAACACAACTGAATGAAATGTGTCGCCTTCAATGCTGATGGAGAGAATAAAATTCCATTGTTGGCTACAATCCCAACTTCGTATCCGTGAATGTTGGCAAAACCCTAGAAGCTGTAAGTTCGAAAGCATCATATGCCTTCAGAAGAAAGACTTACAGTAATCATTGTAGTCCCGTACTCCTTTTTGAACTCCCTAAATTTACTGCCGTCGACTATTCGAGCAATAACATCCCTCATGTCAAACGGTTGGCGCACGTCTGTGCCAACGATACCATGAAGCTCCGATGCTGGGTACAGCGGGTCTTCAGGAGCAATAGCAGGCTATTCCAAAGTGAGCACGTCACCAACGCCCAAGAGTAAGTTCCAACTCACAGGCGTCAAGGTTCTACGTGCGTTTCCGAGGTCGCCAACAACGCCTCGTGCAATAGCCAGCGCATGTTCATCGTCGCGTGCCAGATGGTCTGTCACACCACTTTCGGTAGAATGCATGAGACCACCTCCGAGCGTTTCCTCGTCAACAACCTCGCCAGTTGCGGCTTTGACAAGAGGCGGGCCTGCAAGGAAGATATGTCCTTGGTTTTGAACAATGATATTCTCATCCGCCATGGCAGGGACATAGGCACCGCCTGGTAGACGAATGAGCAATATTCATGGTATCACTTTGACTCGTACCGGCAACTGATATTCCATGCACGACCGCGATCTGGGGTATGCCAAGCGCGGACATTTGGGCCTAGAGAACGCGTCAGTGTTTCATAGCTTCGTCCTGCGAAGGATCACGAACCATGTTGTAGAAGATTCTCCCAAAGTGCTCCTTATCAGGGAAAACATTGGCCTGGTGCGGCAATGCAGCACCTCCAGATTCCACTGACCGTGCAGTTAGTACACATGCTACCTGTGCGGATAAGTAAAGGCAACGCACCGACATAAACGCAAGGCAGCTTATTCTCCTTAGCAATCTCTTGCGCACGCAGATGTTTCTTCACCGTTAGAGGGTAATATGATCCGCCTTTGACCGTCGCGTCATTAGCGACAATCACGCATTCTTGTCCTGCTATACGACCAATCCCAGTGATGATACCCGCACCAGGTATTGACTCCCCTGGATACACATCGTGTGCTGCAAGAGCCGAAAGTTCCAGGAATGGAGAGCCTGGGTCAAGCAAGAGATTTAACCTGCATTCCGCCTTCAGTGAGACCAGATTGTAAAATAACACGTAGGTGCTCACCGTTCTCGTGGTAGTCGCTTCCCTTTACTCCTCATTCGCTCGGCAGCCTTAGATCCACCACCTTGACGTGCCAGTAGCGTCTTCTCCTCCAAATCCTTCACAAGCTCGTCCATGGCTGCTGCTTTGGCCTGAAATTCAGGCGAGGACGTTGAGATGAGTGACGGCAGCACAGACGCATGGTATGACCTCTGTGACTGGGACAGCGACCTCCAGAGTGATCTTGGTATCAAGCCGCGCATATTTCGACACGATGTATGCTACAGATCGTATATGAACAGGTCGAGGGTGAAAGATTGAGAGACGTGGTGGATGAATATGACGAGCAGAACGAGCTCCGGCGCGCTTCGATCTCGATCGGCCGGACCTTATAACCGGATCCGGGAGACGCGTCTTTAATTACCGGTTAAATAATCTAACACACCAGGTATTATATAGCAAGGGTAATAATATCTAGGTTTTAGCAACAAACAACATCAGAAGTCCTTCCAGTCATCATCCCAATCGCTCTTCTTGGTGGTGGCTGCAGGCGCTTTGGAAGTAGCAGCAGTGGTTGTGTTGGCGTTCAAAGCTGAAGTCTGTGGCGAGCCTGTGTCACGATACTCGGTGAACAAATCGTCGTCATTGTCGTACAGGCCCGAGGATTCATCCATGTCGTTGGGGCTCTGCAATGAAAGGGATCCATAACCTGCATGAGAGGGACCGGCGACGCGCTCCCTAACTGTCCCAACAACACCCCCAACGGTATCTGCTACGTCAACACCGAATTGGTTTTTAGACCATTGGTTTGCTGCACCACCAACCATGGCAGCCTTCTTCTGGGCTTCTGTCATGTAGCCCTTCACACCAGCCTGGAAGTTCGGGTCGGAGACCTTTTCGATACCAGGCTGAATCACATTCTCCGATACTACTCGAGATGCACCGACGACAGCCGCGGCAAATAGTGACCAACCCTTGCTGATCGCGGCAACGGGATTCTCTTGCAGTTCGTTTAAACTAGGAGCGTTCGCTGACGAGAGGCCAAATGAAGGATGTTGACTAGCCAGTGGTGTTGGAGTGCTACCGAAGCCAGTATATTTACCCCCTTGCGATGGAGGTAGATCTGCAGGCCGGCTTTCATTTGCTTTACCGAGGTTGGCAAAGTAGTTTTCGTTGGCGGTCTTCTGGTCAGCACCGATTGTTGGAGTACCGCTCGGTGAACTACGGTACGACGGGGCCGGAGAGTGAGAGTCACTTTGTCCAGTCATCGTCCGAGTGGATGCACGGGATTTGCGTAGACCTTGTGCAGATGGTGCCGGGGACGCTGACCGAGAACCTGCTTTGAAAGTCGCGGGAGGTGCGGAAGGTGACCAATCCTTTCCGGCCAACATTGAATCAAGCTGGATAAGAGTAGCGTCAAAACACGTTGATATCGAGATAAATGGAGCAATCGGATCGGAAATACCTTTTCTCGGTACTGAGCTGCTGCCCAGCAATGATACGTGTCATATGAGCTTGCACCTTCCTTATATCCTCCTTGGTCAGCAGGCTGATAGGATTTCATGAACTCTTTGAAGGGTAGATTTCCTCCGAGCTATTGTGAACAATGAGAACCTGGATTCAACACAACAGGAGGTGGATCGCACCTGCATACGTCTGATTTGTTCCTCCTGCCAAGTATCCATTGAAATTGATCGTACAAAGCTATATATGAGCAACGTGATGAGCACCATGTCAGACTTGTTAAAGAAATATGAACTTGCCTAATGTGCACGCCAAACCCACGGTGGGCGCCAGCACATTGCAAGCAGATGAAGATGGCAAAGCTATATCACCAGGTGAGACCAGCGATTGCAGTGGACATTGATATGCTGACCCAAGAGAAGCCCACTGAGGGTTTGGATTGCTACAATCGCAGCAAACTTTGTTCTTGAGATCTTCTCGTTTCGAGAGCTCGCTGAGGATTTTCTTTGCAGCGGCTTGGTCGGCCATGAGGATGAAGGACAAAATGCAATGACACCTGGCGTGCTGCAGTCAGAGCGCTCGTTTGATCGGGCACACGTGACTACCCAGTGGCTGTACAGGGCCCTCTCTTCTGGGTGCTCGATGCTCTTCTCGTCCAATGCACAACCTTTCCTGTTCTACACACCTGACATGTCAGTTAACAACGAAAAATAAGACAACACGCTCTTCTTCTCTTATCTGATCACTGTCTCCTGGAAAATTTGTCTCCGTGGTACGCTATTTCCAAGGCTAGGTCCAATCGACTGGGTGACCCAAACTATCGGTAGTGGGTGTTTGTTGAGTCTCTCATCGGTCGGATGCTGATTGTTGTTGACAAGCAGCGATCGGTATATTTTGTCGCTTTGAGAGGCAGAAGGCATACCATTGCATTGGGTGAGTGACGGTGAACGCGAATGTGGCTGTGCGCTCTGCATTTCTCTCACCTCTACTCGACTTCCATTGTCTCGGGATCTCGTCTCTTGTCGTCATATTCACCGTGCTCGTAGTTTCTCAGCGAGGCAGCAGAGAACATTGACAGGCATATCTTTGATATACGAAGAGGGATAGGAGGGTGCCCGATCGTGGATCCCTTGGCCTACCACTGTCTTGGGTCGCTTGTTTCTTTCTCTTACCCACTTTCTCAATCGCTCTCTTGACTACATCCTGGGCGCACAGACACCCACCTCTGCGTCAAAGATAGACTTACACCGCACTTTCGGATTCTCGCCCAGTCTCGCCGAACTCGTTTATTGAGATCGCCCTTCGACATATCCGTTAACCTGGAGAGTGACATATAAGCGAGGTCGCCAAAACCCCTTTTCTTCGTCACCACTTCCACCATGATCCAAAGAACAGATGTTCGACAACCCAACACTGCCGTTGCATCTGCCAGACAAGAAGGTCCTGAGGCCTGGGGCCAATGGTCGGGTATGAGGTGAGTTTCCAGGCTAGTAGAACTGTAATTCGTCATATGACGGTCGACTCGGTCAGGCACTACTCTCTTGAAGTAGTGCAACATCCTCTTAGAGCCCGTATGTGCGGGTTTGGAGATAAAGTTAGTGACTCCTGGATCACCCAATACCCTGGCTGACCTGATTGCCCAATCCTCAGGATCGGAGACCGCTTGCGCCAGCTGCCGTTGCCAAGATGATTGTCCGGAGGGAAGACGATTCTATTGTGGACGTAGAGTGAGTTTATGCCGTAAACCCCTTAGCAGCATTCCTCTCTCTGATGGTTTAGCCATTTCAGTGAGGTGGATTGTTCATTCTTCCTGGTTACTGTCGATCTATGGTCTGCGGATGGGCAACATGAAATGAATCTCGTACTTCATCCGTCGTCTGCCGACCGTTATGCACCATCCCAAGTAGCGTCTAAACCAAAGCGTCGAGGTACGAAGCCTTTGAAATTTGCTCTTATCCACGAAGGAATTTACACTTCAACAGGACGAGGCTCGCCCGCGCCTGGACCACCCAATCGACCAGGAGATCAGGTATGCTTAGTCAACGAAACATTATTTTGGTAGACTCAAGGATTCCTCCCTGTTTTAGACTGCCTCTTCGACTCCTTCCTTAAGCGCCCATGCACCATACGGCACCCAGAGCTACTATGCGCCTCAGCAAGCAGCTAGCACCGAAAATGGGAACTATCCTCAGGGGAACTCGTATGGCCCTCCGCCGCCGCCTGACGCACCCTCGACCTGGGGCTACCAACACTCCCCTCCCCCTCCTGCCGATCGTAGCTCAGGCTTCCCTCCACCGATCCTCCCATCCATCCACTCCTTCAGCCGAACGACTAGTTCCAGCTCCTCCGACAATTGGCAAAACGAATCGTCGGAACCGCAACCGTATCGCGCCTGGAACTCAGATGCAGCCTACCCCCCAGGCAATAATTATCCCACTGATCAATCGAATGTAGACCCCGCGCTGCGTACGCCTTCGACTGCGACGTCCGACACCCGAGATGGAGGTGCGCCTTGGTCGCAGTCAAGTACCTACAACGGCTCGTCGGCGTCCACTGCAGACGGAGAGCAAAGCAGCTATGCACCTGCACCATTCAATCAAAACCAAGGACAACCGACGTATGCGCAATACCCCTTGCCGGCTCCTGGCTCGCCTGCGCCATCGCATGCGACCCCTGCTATGCCGCCGCTGCCTCGGCACACGTACACCCGCACACTTGTAGGGCCGCTCTCTGCAAATGCAGCTCGGTTACTTGACGAGCATCGTAAGCCTGGTATTTTCTTCCTTTTCCAAGACCTCTCCGTCCGGACAGAAGGTCTGATTTAGCGGACTCATACCTCGAATCTATATTTATCTGAGGCTCGCACAGGTACATTTCGATTAAGAATGCGTCTCATGAACGTCGGAGCGTGAGTGGAATGGCATTCGTCGGTAGAAAGATCTAAAATTAACTTGACTCTCACCTGTAGACCTCCAGCACCTGAAATGGGAGCACAGCGGGTACACAATGACGTTTCCCCAGTGCTCGCTCAGACGTTTACAGAATCGTTCACTGTCTATTCTGCTAAAAGATTCCCTGGAGTGCCAGGTAATTATTCAATTGTGTAGCATGTAAGGTTACTAATATTAATAACCTCCCTCAAGACACTACGGCGCTTTCAATCGCCTTCGGTAATCAAGGACAGAAGCTACCCCTGGTAAGTGCAATTTCTCCAACACGACGGCGTCGATGTCTAATTCGTTATGCTGCTCGGCAGCGAAACCGACATGGCTCGAGCAAGCGCAGGCGGCGAGGCGATTCAGAGTCGGATGATGACTCTGACGCGTAGCAGGCTTTGGGCATGGAAAGAGACTTTATCCAAATGGACGGAATTTATATTTTCCTCCACTGTTTTGTTTCGAATTACTGGCCATTTCTCTACAATTGGCTTCAGTCCTGTGTTGTTGACCATCCCAATTATTGTTGTCGTTGTAGATGCTTTATTATCATTATTTAGCGCCGCACATACATTTGCTGGAATGCTTCATCTCTCAAGCGCCTGTGCTCGCGATAACGGAAGGATTCGATTTTGTCGACTGTGGCGGGGTAGTCCTCTCGAAGTTGGGTAATCAAGGCCCCGACTACCTCGGGATCGCGCTCGCCAACGTTAAGAGCGACGTCGTCAGTAGAGAAGGCGGCTCGAGGTTCTAGCGGAAGTATAGAATAGCCTCGTTCAAGTTGCATCCAGATAGCAAGTAAAGTTTGGAAAACGTTGAAGTTCGCGAGCCAAACATCCTTCCCAGGACGAACAAACTCCAAAACCTTCATAGGATATGCGTAATCGTGCTTGATCTGCCCTTGATTGAACACCGCAGTGCGTTTGTCGGGATTGTCTCCAAGCCTCTGACGGTTTTTTGCACTCCACAACGGCGGCCCGGGTTCTTGCGCGACAACAAGATTCTTGTAGAGGTCGATCTGCTTGTAGCCCGCTCGGCGCCCGCCGAGAGGAAGGGACTTGCGGCTCTGTCTTATCAAACGTTTGTTGGCTTGGATGATGGTAGAGTTTGGTAAGAATATCTTCTCCATGATCTCGAAGGCACGTTCAAGTTGGGCTGCGCGCAGCAAGGCAACGACGAGGTGGTTCCAGTTTTGGGAGTCAAAAAAGAAACCACGTGCTTGGAGCTTCAACCAAGTATTCGCAACCTCCTCGTGCATGCTTGCTTGAGAGAGGAGGTCGATGTAGGTAGATAATGGAGCTTGAATGTTTGCCAGATGCTGAACAGGTAGGTTGTCTTCGTCCTCACGCTGCAATGTATCATGAGAGATCGATTCTCGATCAGCGAGGTCGTAGATCATAGGCCATAATTCCAGCGCCTTCTCAGTCTCATTGCCATTACGGTAAGCCACAAGCAACTGGTGGTATAACGAGATAGTTGGTTTGCCGCCGGCTTCCATGAACTCCCCGTATAGTCGTTCGACAGCCTCGACATCTTGCCGCCCGTTGCTCGCCGTCATTAAAGGAAGGTACAGGTGTTCAAGAGGCTGTTTCCTGGTGGTGGCCTTGTTCCAAAGTTGCTTCGTCTCCTCTGGTGCTGATAGAAGACCCTTTACAAACTCCTCGGCAGCCTTGAGATCTTCTTCAAGACCACTCGTGCCGTATGCCTTGATGATATGTCCATATGTGATAGAGGATGGTTGTAAGCCCATAGTAACCATCTCGTTAAGCAGTACCCTGGCCATCTCCTTATCGCCATGACGTAGGTGTGCCGCAAGGAGAATGGTCATGGTGTGTTCAGTAACAAGCTTGCTCTCCGTTTTCACCTGCTCGGACTTGGCCTCCTCCAGAATTTGCATCGCGATGTCGAGTTTATTACATTCGCAAGCGCTGAGTATCATGATGGTGTAGGTGTGGTTGTCAGGCTTCAGACCGCGTTTCTTCATTTGTAAGAATAGCCTGGTCATCGTCGCAAATGAGGCACCCATAGTAAGATGCCCTCGCAGCATGAAGTTGTACGTATCGGGGGCTGGGATTTTGGAAGACTTGGCGGAAGTAAGGTGATTGAATATGCGGTTGGCTTCCTTCCAGTTGCCCGCCTGGATATGCGCGTTCTGCAAAACTTTATACATTCGCTCGTCAGGATCGACGCCTCTGTTGAGAGAGTCCACGAATAGAGCGTCAACGGCCTTGCTGTCCTTTCGCGCTGCAAAGTGGGACATCATGATGATATAGACGACATAGTCCAGCTTGATCCCGTCGTCGAGCATGCGTCGAAAGGTGATTAGGAGAGATTGGTCGTCGCGGACGTTCTTGAAGAGCTTAAGAAGCACCGTGAAGAAGATGTGGTCAGGCCGGATACCAGAATTCTCCATATCCTGTAGCCACCAATTGACTCCTTTCGCGTCTCCTGCGTTCGCATGTGCTTGAACGCAATTGGTGTAAATCTGGAGGCTTGGGGTGGGTGACCGCTTTCCATCAGTGCCGATAGGGTAAATATGCTCGAAGTCCCTTTTGAGGGCTCCAAGGTCGAACCTGGTTGGGAAAAGGACGGCAGATGCATCAGAGTTTGTGAATTGCCCAGATTTCTTGCGTGCCTCAATCTCGGCCATACCCTCTGCGACATTCCCACTACGAGCGTTGATGAAGAGTTTTGTCTGGTGGTAGAACCTGAATTCTGAAGGTGGGATGATTGCAAAGAACTCTTGCGCCTTGGCAAGTCGGCCACTGACAGCCAAGTGTCTACAAAGTTCGAGCATATGAGGGGCAACAGGGGTGATGTCCAACTCGCGCATCTGCTCTACGACGAGCACAGCTTGATCTAGTTCTTTATGAAGGACAGCGGCCTTCAGACAGAATTCGGTAACTGCTTCAATCTTCTTCCGTGGTGTATGTTCCTTGCCCATGAGCTTCAAACTGCCTGGCACATCTTGAGATTCGGCGACGAGCATCCCAAACAAAGAATCTGCAGGAGGTCTTGCTACAAAATCCATGAAGGTCTGGCCCCAGTACGCGAGTGCATGGTACATGTCTTGGATCCGGGCCTTCGCCAAAAGGTAGCTTTGGATGCTATCCATGTACAATTTCTGTGTTTCGGGAGTCTTTCTCTGTGCAAGCAAGAAATCTAAGCCCTTCCGCGCCTCCACCCATTGGCCTGAGAACGACAAAGCGCGAGTCACGAAGGCTTGACGTTCTAAGGTCTGACCAAGCGCTTCCTTCGTCTCCTTCGGCAGGTCAACATATGCGTTCAGCATCCGGTTCCCCCAATCCATGATGACAGATTTTCGGAATTGCCGCAGACACATAGAGTCGATCTGCTTCCCAAAAAGCTCCAGAACATGCTGGGCATCCTTGGTAGACAGGACTTTGAAGGTGCCGAACGACCTTGCTTGATCGTATGTGTCCTCCAGAGCCTTCAGATTGTCCACCGACTGTGCCAAAGGAGTGAAAACTTTGATAAATCGCTCCAAGGGGACTGCATATGCTTCCTCTGCCCGCCCATCCAGAAATGACTTTGGTAGAAATGACGCGCTGGGTAAAGTGTTGGGGAGAGCAGCTGTAGAAAATGAAGTGTGGTTTGGGTGGGTAGGAAGAGAGCCAGGGAGAGATGGACAGAGAGGTGGGTGAAAACGCTGCCGACTTGATGATGAGGTCCGGAAACGACGACCCGAGACCCGAGGACTGGGTTCCTCCAATTCACCAAGCAATAGGGACCTCATTGCGCCATCTAGAAGGCAGTAAATCCATGATTCAGAAAAGAAAGCTATAGTCAGGCGCACCTGTATTCCATAACGAAGGCCGCGACGACGAATGAGCCCAGGACTGACAACCCAAAACTTCGTCTAACGGTGGCTCTTCAATCATTCTCCCCTTCCCTTTATCCTGCCGTGGCGTAGGATTGAAGAAATTGGATGACAGAGATGTACGACGTGGTCCATTGATTACTCTGGAAAGCGACTGTGATCGTTTCATGGTGGCGTGGCGGGGAAGAGTGCTCAATACGCTGGTCGCGAATGATTCAACCATAGACCAAATCTGGCGACATAAGTTGAGGATATAATAACTCTCGAAGCTTCATCAACCATACCTGCGGGCGTTAGAGAGAAAAGACACGACCAAGCGCGCAGAATAGGAGTGCTGGGTTCAGAACTTCAATTCCTTCGAGTGTTCGGACACTACGAAAAATGTGGACCTGTGGCTTACATCAGCCGTTCCGCTCCGGTTTACCGCCCGGACCGCGCAATCTCCACTCTACCTAGCCTTCCACTGTCCACAGTTCTATGCTCCTCTTCCTAACTTTCTTTATTGGCGGTTTCGGCACCTCAGCTGGAACCTTTCACTTCTCGAACATTCATCACTGTATCTGGGTACAACCATATAATTCACGCAGCACATAGACTGCAAGACATTTCGCCCATCCTCTCCCCATAGACAAGTGAACCAGAGGAGACAACAATGTCGAACCCTAAGCCCGAGCCGCCGAGCCACGAGATAATTCTCTGTCACACTCCCGAAGAACGTCAACACTGCATCGACGTCGTAAGTCCA
>Ga0247742_10001391_pt1 | contig 17021 bp, 15 predicted proteins | sample UWRJL208509C2_FD_180944 | JGI IMG/M metagenome (GOLD analysis project Ga0247742, IMG submission 180944) | Plant litter microbial communities from Arlington Agricultural Research Station in Wisconsin, United States - UWRJ-L208-509C-2 | ecosystem: Environmental > Terrestrial > Plant litter >...
CCACCTGGCGTGCCACCTGCGGGCGCACGGCCGGGCAACCCTGGCTGCGGCCGATACGGCCTTCGCGCTTGCTCCACAAGGGGCTGACGTAGTCGGCGGCATGAATCACCAGGGCGCGGTCGCGGGCCTGGTCGTTGAAGCCCGGCTCCAGGCCGTCCATGCGCAGCGAGTAGCCGTGGGCGCCGAGGTAGCTTTCCTGGGTTCGAAACAGGCCCAGGCTGGATTGGTGGCTGCCTTCCTGATTGGAAAACTGGGTGGCGAAGTTTTCCCCGGACTTGGCACCATGGGCCACCAGGTCGCGCAGTACCAGGGTCTTTTTGCGCAAATCGAAGATCCACAGCCGACGAGCGGTCGATGGCTGCGAATAGTCAATGACGGCCAGGCGCTCTGAGCGTTCCTCGCCGTTGTTGACCGCGCACTGCACCGCGCTCAGGGCGCTTTTGAGCACAGTGGGATTGAGTTCTGGAGCCGAGCGCGCCAGGCTGCTATACAAGGAAGGAGGGTTGCCATTGGCGGCGAGCGCAGTATTGCTCAACGCGGCCAGGCTTACGGCTATCAAACCGAGGCGGCAGAAAAAAGTCAGCATCTACAGTACATCCCCCCACTGTGGATTGGAGCAAAGCCATTGTTCAAAAAACACGCATGTTACTTGAGCATTTGCCTGCTCGTTGCACCATTGGTCGCGACAGCCGATGCGCTGCCGGACGCCGCGTTACCCGTCGCACCGCCAACAACGTTGGTCGCCACGGCGCCGGTGCAGCAGGCCCTGGCGCAACTGGCCAGTGTGTGTCCCAGCCTGGCGCCGCAGATCGATGCCGCCGTGCAGGCCCGTCTGCAAGCCTTCTACCAGCAGCAGGGCGATGTGCCTGTGTGGACCGCCGATGAGCGCCGGCAAGCGTTGCACGCTCAGTTGCTGATGCTCGCCGACGACGGCCTGGACCCCACCCACTATAGCCTGCCTGCGGCGGACGCCACGGCTAACGTGCTGTGCAGCGATATCGACAGCAGCCGGCAGTACCTGCAAGCCCTGCAGGATCTGCATTACGGACGTCTGCAGCAGTCGCGCTTCGAGCCCCTGTGGCACTCGCAGCCGCCGGCCCATGACCCGGATACCGAAGTGCTGGCCTTTGCCGCCGCCGGCCTGCAGGACATGGCCCAGGCCTTCGACCAGGCGCGCCCCAGCGCCGATCTTTATCGCAGCTTGCGCAACGCCTATTCCGCCGTGCGCCAACGACCGTTGCCGCATTGGGACCCGGTCGCCACCGGCCCTTTGCTGCGCCCGGGCATGGAAGACCCGCGCGTGCCCGAACTCGCGCGGCGCCTGTACAGCGGCGGCTACCTGGCCAAGGCACCGACCGGCAACAGCAGGCAATATCGCGACGAGTTGGTCAAGGCGGTCAAGGCCTTCCAGCTCAGCCATTCGCTGCAGGCCGACGGCGTGATCGGCACCGGCACCGTGGCCGAACTCAACGTCAGCCCGGCCGTGCGCCGCGAACAACTGCGCATCAACCTCGAGCGTTTTCGCTGGCTGGCCCAGGACCTGGAACCCGAAGGCGTGCTCGTCAACGTGGCGGCCGCGCAACTGAGCGTGTACCAGAGCGGCATCCCGGTGTGGCAAACCCGCCTGCAAGTGGGCCGCGCCGAACGCCAGACGCCGCTGCTCAAGTCACGCATTACCCGCTTGACCCTCAACCCCACCTGGACCATCCCGCCGACCATCATGCGCGAGGACAAGTTGCCAGCGATTCGCCTCAACCCCGAATACCTGCGCCAGCAGAACCTGCAGGTGCTCGACGCCCAAGGCCACCCGCTGGCGCCCGACCAGGTCGACTGGGCGCGCCCCGGCAATATCCTCCTGCGCCAGGAAGCCGGCCCCCGCAACCCGCTGGGCAAGATTGTGATGCGCTTCCCCAATCCCTACTCGGTGTACCTGCATGACACCCCGAGCCAGCCGCTGTTTACCAAAGGGCCACGGGCGTTCAGTTCGGGGTGCGTGAGGGTCGAGCAGCCGTTGCTGTTGCGCGACCTGCTGGTGAGCCCGGCCGAACGCGCGCGCACCGACGAACTGCTGGCTACCGGCCTGACCCACGAATTCCGCCTGGCCACGCCGGTACCGGTGTTGTTGGGCTACTGGACCGTGCAGGTCGACGGCCAGGGCGACCTGGTCTACGCGCCGGACATCTACGCGCGTGACCCGGTATTGATGAAGGCGATGGGCAGCGTCCTCTAACCCACCCAAACTCTGGCCCCTGGGCTCCTGTGGCGAGCGGGCTTGCCCCGCGTTGGGCTGCGCAGCAGCCCCATCACACCCCCAACATCCGGTCCCGCCTGATGGCTGACGCCGAACACCGTGCTCCCGCAACTGCTCCCGCCCCGACGGCCACACGCCCAGATGCCCTATTTCAAATAGCAGGCGCTGATCCAGTCTGCCGGCTTGGCCGAGAGCTGCATTGCCACGGGTCGGTAGCGCGGGTCCAGTTGCGCAGCCAGCCAAAACAGGCTTGCGCTGCTCCTGGGCTGCCAGGCGCCGCTGTAGCCAGCCTCGCCAACGCCGGCGCGGTCTTTGTCGAATTGAACATGGGTGTGCACGAACTCCTGATGGCTGCGCTCACCCGTGGCATACGGCACCAGCCAATCGAGGGCGGCACCCAGGGACGCGCCATTGGCGGTGGTGGTCAGCCAGTTGCCACCCACCCCGTAGGGCTTGGCCGCCAGCGCGGCCTGCACCAGCGGCTCAAGGTCGTAGACTACGTAATGCAGGGCGTCGCGGTCCTGGAAGTCGGTCACCGAGCCGTCGGGCAGGATATTGTCGGCGACCTGCTGCTGGAACAGGTGAAAGGCCTGCTCCAGCATCACCCGGTCCCCCAAGGCGGCCGCCGCCACGCTGACCAACTTGACGCGGTGGCTCTGCCAGTTATTGGTCTGCGTGCCTTTTTTCGGCGGGTGAAACTGCTCGATACGCGCGATGTAGCCGTTGCCCAGTTGGCTGATCAAGCGGCGACTGGCCTCGCGGGTAGCCGGGTCCAGATGGTCGGCGGTCAGCGCGTAGGCGCTGATCAGCATGTCGAGGTTGGTCTCGTCGATGGGGTTGAAGTCCGGTTGGTACACCCCGGCCCATGCGGCGAGGTAGGCATCGACCTGCTTGAGGTAACGCGCATCGCCGCTCAAGCGCCAGGCCAGTGCCGCCTGGCGCATCACCGGCCAGTCCCGCTCGGCCGCGATGCTCTGCTCGCGAATGCCGTGGTGCGGCAGGGTGCCTTCGGTGTGCACATGCGCCAGGGGCTGGGGCAGGTCACCCAAGTGACGTTGGGCCGCCGCCAGCAGCGCCGGGGACGCAGGATTTGTTGCAACGGGTTGGCAAAGGCTTGCCGCCGAGGCCGCGTGGGTAAACGCCGCCAGCATGGCGGCCAGGGTCAAGATGGTTTTTTTCATGAAAGGCTCTGCCGGACGCGAACCCCGTCACGCTAGCACGCAGCCTGCGAGCATTTGATGAAACTCCCGTCAACTCAGTATGCTGGCGCACCCCACCGGTCGATCCCAGGACGCGCCATGACCTTGCCCTTTGTGAAGATGCACGCCCATGGCGACGACTTCATCATCATCGACCGCCGTGGCCTCGATGACCCGATCACCCCCGAAGTCGCCCGCCGCCTCGGCAACCGTCACACCGGCATCGGCTTCAACCAGCTGGCGGTGGTGCTCGATTGCGAAGACGCCGCCGCTCGCATCAAGTTCTGGAACCCCAACGGCACGCCTTTGGCCACGTGCGGCAGCGCCACCCGTGGCGTGGCTGATCGGTTGATGCATGAAGCCGGCGCCGATTCGGTGGTACTGCGCACCGATCGCGGCCTGCTGACGTGCGTGCGCGAGGCGGGGCGGCGAGTGTCGGTGGACATGGGCGCGCCATCGCTGGACTGGGCCGCGGTGCCGCTTGCCGAGGCCATGGATACGCGCACGTTGCTTATCGAGGGAGGTCCTGCGGCGTGCAGCATGGGTAACCCGCATTGCACGTTTTTTGTGCAGGACATCGCCGCTGTCGACGTCGCGGCGCTGGGGCCGGCGCTGGAAATCCATCCGTTGTTCCCGGCCAAGACCAATGTGCATTTTGTGCAGGTGCTCGATCGCGGGCATATCCGCCTGCGCATCTGGGAGCGCGGTGGCGGCGTGCCGCTGGGGTCCGGCTCGTGCTGCTGCGGGGCGGTGGTCAATGGCATCCGGCGTGGGCTGCTCGACGCCACCGTGCAGGTGCAGTGCGATGGCGGTACGGTCACGGTGCACTGGGACGGGCAGGGCGGTGTCGTGCTGACCGGCAGTGTGGCGCCAGTGATGCAGGGCAGCGCCTACGCGTTCGAGTGTTGATCAGGTACAGTCGGCGCCTTCAGGAAGAAACTTCAGGTAACAATCATGATGCGGTGGTTGCAGCAATCCGTCTTGAGTCTGCTGGTGTTGATGGCCTGCAGCATGTTCATCAGCGCCCAGGCCGACACTTCGCCGATCGGCGTGGCCCTCGACCAACGGGTCATCGACCTCACCAACACCCTCGACCCTGGCACCACCACTCGCCTGAAGGAGCAACTTGCCGCCCTTGAACAACGCAAAGGCGCGCAGGTGGCCGTGCTGCTGGTGCCCACCACGGGCGGCAGCAGCATCGAGGATTATGCCAACCAGCTGTTTCGCGCCTGGAAACTGGGGCGCAAGGATGTCAACGACGGCATCCTGCTGGTGGTGGCCAAGGAGGACCGCAAGGTGCGCATCGAGGTCGGCTACGGCCTGGAAGGCACCGTCACCGACCTGCTCGCCCACCGCATCATCGAAGAACACATTACCCCGGCATTTCGCCAGGGCGACTTCGCCGGCGGCGTGGCCCTGGGCGTGAACGACCTGGTGGTGCTGGTGGACGGCGGCGACTTGCCCAAGGTCGCCGGCCCCGGCATCAATCCCCAGGCGGTGGCGGTGTTGCTGGCGTTTATCGTCGGCGGCATCGGCGGCGTGCTGATGGCCGCCGGCAAGCTGCCTTGGCGCCAGGCCTTGATGTTCACCGTCGGGGTCACGGTGGCGCTGGCGGCGCTGGCCGGTGGGCGGGATTGGCCGATGTACCTGCTGCTCTTGCCGTTGACGATCCTGATCGGCGGCGCGACCTTCGGCGCCTTGTGGCTGGCGCGCACGGTGTTTTACTGCGTGATCGGGTTGCTGGCCTACATCGCGGCCTTGCTGGTGGCGGACCGTTTCGTGGCGGTCAGCTTTGTCCATTGGCTAGCCTTGCCACTGGGCGCGCTGGCCGTGCTGGGGGCGTACCTGGCGCTGTGGGTGGTCATGAGAGACGCCTGGAAGACCAGCCCCGTGGGGTTTGCCGTGCGGCTGCTGGCGGCGGTCGCGGTGTACGTGGCCGCCGGGTTGATCGCCGACGCCGGGCGTGACGGCTGGCTGGTGGCGTTTCCGATTGCTTCGTTCGTGGCGCTGTTCATCTTTGGCAAGACCGCCGCCGGCTCGGGTTCCGGTTCGGGCGGCAGTTCATCCGGATCAAGCTCCAGCAACTCCAGCTCCAGCAGCAGTTCGTCCGGCGGCGGCGGCTCCAGTGGCGGCGGCGGGGCTTCAGGGAGCTGGTAAAAGCTGCTAGCGCGGCGTGTAGCCGACCCAGCCCTTGAAGCTGAAGCCGGCATAAAACAGCTCCACCCCTTCAAACCCGGCCTCGCGCATCAAGGCTTCATCCGTCTCGGGCGATAGTACCGGCAGCTGCGCGCTGATCGCGGTAATCGCCCGCTCGGCGTCCGCCGCCGGCACCCCCGAATCCACCGCGAACGCCGCATAGCGCTGCAACCAACGGGCCTTGTCTTGCGCGGCCTGCGGGAAGCTGTGGTGCGCCACAATCAACGGTGCCCCTGGCAGCAAGCGCTGCCACAATGCCTTGAGGGTTTGCAGGCGCTGCTCCTGCGGGATGAAGTGCAAGGTCAGCAAGCACGTGGCCCCATCGAACGGCCCCAGCGGCGCCGTGTCGATGTAACCCTCATGCAAGTCGACGCGCTCATTCAGCGGGCCCAATGTCGCTTGCGCTAGTTTCAACATCTCGGCCGCCGGGTCCACCCCCACAAAGCGCCAACCCGGCTCGGCGTCGGCAAAGCGCTTCAACTCCAGGCCGCCACCCGCGCCGAGTACCAGGACCGTGCCGGTGGCCGGCACGCTTTCGCGCAGCAGTAGGGTAGTCATGCGCTGCAGGCCATCGAAGCCCGGCACCAGGCGCACAGGGCCTTCGGCGTAACGGGCGACGGCGTCCGGGTCGGAAAAAAAGCTCATGGCAGGGCTCCTGCGGGATTGGCGAGGGTTAACCCTACTGTGGCAAATCGGCAGTGGCAATCGGTTCAAGAAATCCACGATGATGTCGATAGGATCTCATCGACCACAAGGACCGTTCCCCCCGATGAAACTGCTGAAACTCGCTGCCATCTTGACCCTGCCACTGCTCGGCGCCTGCTCCGACTATCACTACAAGAACTACCAGGGCGACTGGGCGCCGGAAAAACTCCACCCTGTCGACCTCTCCAACAATGCGCCGGACGCGGTGCTGGTGTACTTCGACACCTGGCGCGAACGCGAACTGGGCGTGCCGTTTCACCGCCTGGCACTTGCGGTGGAAGTCGACGGCGTGACGTTGCCGGGGGCGGGTCGCCAGTCGATTCTCAACGTGAGCGGCGAACAGGCCCTCAAGCTCAGCCCAGGCAAACACTCGCTGCGCTGGTGCAACGTGTCGATGAACGCCCTCGGCACCGGCGGTGCGTTCTGCAACGAAGGCGCGGACGACGTGGAGTTCAAGGCCGGCAGACGCTACCTGGTCAGCTACCGCCTGACCGCCAGCACCCGCGGTGTGGGGCCGAACTACAGCACTCAATACCGCACCTATTCGAGCATCAAGGACCTTGACTCCCAAGAGATCATCTATCCCAGCGCCGGCACCGGCACGTTGATCTCCAATGATTGATGCCCACGGCCTGTGTGCGCAAACGGCCGGCCATCACGTGCCGAAGGCCCGCCTGCCATGACCTGCCTGATTCGCGACGCGATCCCCCAGGACGCCCTGTGCATCGGCGTGCTGGGCATGCAGGTGTTCCTCGACACCTACGCCACCGAAGGCATCCGCAGCGCCATTGCCAAGGAAGCGCTGCACGCCTTTGCACCGGAATCCATCGCGCAACTGATCGCCGAACCGGGCACGGTATTGATCGTGGCCGAGGTGAATAACCACTTGGTCGGCTTTGCCCAGATCCAACTCGAGGCCGGCCACGCGCTGATCGACGCGGCCAACGTCGCCGAACTGCAACGCCTGTACATCCAGGAGCGGTTCACCGGGCGGGGTATCGGCAATCAATTGCTGCACGCGGCGGAGGAGCGCGCGGCATCGGCGGGTGCTGCGTTGTTGTGGGCGACGGTGTGGGCAGGGAATGCGCGGGCGCTGGGGTTCTATCCTCGGCGCGGCTACGCCGTGCTGGGCGCGCCGACGTACACGTTCCAGGGGGAAACCCATGAGAATCGCTTGTTCGGCAAAGCCCTGGACGCTACAGCCGCTTAGATAGAAATACGCGGCAGCTGCCAGCCGGTTCACACGGGATCTCACCAAAGCGCAGCCAACCATGCCGCTCGTAGAAACCCGGTGCCTGGAAGCTGAGGGTGTAGAGCACCGCATTCGTACAACCGCGCCGCCGTGCTTCGTCTTCGAAGGCGTGCAGCAACTGGCTGCCCAGGCCGCTGCCGCGCAGGGTCTCGGGCAGGTGGAAAAGGTCGAGGAAGGCGGTGCCCAGGGTGGTCTTGCCGGTGATGCCACCGAGGATTTGCCCGCTGGCATCCTTGATCAGCACGTTCAGCGGCCGGCGGTCGTTGCCGCCGGTGGCGGCCGTATTGAAGGCGGCGAGGCCGTTGCCGAGGATGCGCTCGGCGTCGGGGTTGGCGTGGTCGCTGATTTCAATGAGCGGTGGCGTCATCGTCGGGTATCTCAGTCGAGGAGGCAGGCACTTTAGCCTGCATTGCCTCCTCTTCCAATGGCTTCTCCCGGGCCGCCAGGCGCGCTTTGTTGTCGGCCTCTTCACGCGCCTGTTGGTCGCGGTGCATTTGCGCTTCCATGTCCTTCATCTGCTGGCGATTCTGCTCGGCAAACTGACGCATCTGCTCGCGGTTCTGCCGCGCTTGCTCATCGGCCCGTTGGCTGGCTTCGCGCTGAAACTGTGCGAAGGAACCGTTGCGTAGGTGTTCAATGTCCTGGGCCGTGGCGCCGAAGGCCAACGGCACGGTCGAGATCAAGGTGGCGGCGAACAACACAGCGGTAACGCGGCTAATCCGATTCCTGGACATCAAGGCACTCCGAGTCAATTCGTGGTGCCTTGTTGGACGTCGCCAAAAGCATAAGTTCCAAGCGTTGATATTAAAAAGCCATCACCATTTCATGCCACGCCATCCCGCCATGATCCGAAGGCGAAGGGCGCACGTAGGTGTAGCCCATGCGGGTGTACAACGGCACATGCTGTTCCTTGCACATCAAGTGAATCGTCTGCTTGCCCAGCGCCTGCATGCGCTGCACAAACTCGGTCATCAGCCGCTTGGAATAGCCCTGGCCCTGATGCGCCGGGTCGACCACCACCGACATGATCACCACATTCGGCGCCTCGGCCGAATGGCCCACCAACTCCTTGAACGCTTCGTCCGACATCACCACTTCATGGGCGCAACCCGAGTTGATAAAGCCCACCACCTCGCCATCGGCTTCCAGAATCAAAAAGCCCTGCGGGTACTGCGCAATGCGCGTGGCGATCTTCTCCAGAGTCGCGGCCTCGTCGCCTTCGTAGGCGGTGATTTCAATCTCGAAGCAACGGGCAGCATCGGCGGGGAGGGCGTTGCGGAAGGTGAGGGCGGGCATGGGCGTTTCCTGGAGGGTTGAGCGAAAGACCCCATGATAACGGCGTGCCCCAGCCATCGCCATCGCGGGGGCTGCGGCGAGCACACAAGCAAAATCTGGGAGCAACTGTCGAAGCCCGGCGAGATGGAGAAGGCGGCGGCATTGCTGGCATTTTCTTCGGCTGACACACCGCTTTCGCAGCCTCGCTGAAGCTCGGCAGCTCCCACAGGGGATTTGCGGTGTCGGCCTTATTTCAATGTGGGAGCGCTCGAGCCCCAGCGAGGCCGCGATGGCGGTGGTACAGACAACATCAAGCGCGCTTTTCAAACCCATAACGCTGGTTTTCATCATGGTTGATGCCGAAGGAACAGTTCGAGTCATCCATGCATAGGGAAATTTCCTACATTTTAGCAGGCGACTTCCTTCGCTGAAGGTTATCCAGGCTCGCCACTATGAGCGCCCTCGAGTCTGCAAAACGGTTGATGACGATGGCCCCACCACGTGTTCTGGTTATGGAAAACCACAGTGCCCAGCGCAGCACCCTGATCAATATGTTGCGACGGCTCGGGGTGCGGGAGGTGTTGCAGGCAAGCAACAGCGAACAGGCGATGTTGCTGATGCAGCGCACCGGCGGCGTGGATATTGTGCTGTGCGACCTGGGCAACAAGGGCTCCGAGCAGGTGGAGTTCCTGCGCTATGCCAGGCAGATTGGCCTGGTGCAGGCGGTGGGGTTGTCGAACGAATTGCGTCCTGAACTGCGTCGGGCGCTGGGCCACCTGGAATTTTTGTCGGGTGTGCAACTGCTGGGTATCTTGAGCACGCCGTTGCAGCCGCAAGTGCTGGACAGGTTGCTCAAGCGCTATCGCGCGATACCACCGGCAGCCCCCAAGTCTGCGGCCATGGCCCCGCTGCCCAGCGAAGAAGAAATACAACTGGGCCTGGCCCTGGGGGAGTTTCGCGGCTGGTTTCAGCCCAAACGGATGATGAGTGATGGCAGCCTCGCCGGCGTCGAGGCATTGGCGCGTTGGGAGCACCCGGCCCGGGGCTTGTTGTTACCCAAGGATTTCCTCGCCGCGGTGCTGGCCTATGACCTGATCGATGAAATGTTCAAACAGCTGCTGGAGCAGGGGCTGAAATTGCTCGCCGTGCTGCATCGCCAGGGCACCGCGCTGGAAATGTCGTTCAACCTGCATGCCTCGCAACTGGCCCGCCACGGCCTGATCGAGCATATTCAGGGCGCGCTGCAGCGTCACGGCCTGTGCGCCTCGTTGCTGGTGTTCGAGCTGGCTGAAAATGGCTTGCTGGATCTGCAGTCTTCCACCCAGGAAAACCTGCTGCGCCTGCGCTTGATGGGCTGCGGCTTGTCGATCGACGACTTCGGCGTGGGCTTCTCGTCACTCAAGTTGCTGTGCCAATTGCCGTTCAACCAGATCAAGCTCGATGGCGACTTTATTCACACCTTGAACGAGCCGCGCAGCCAGGCCATGGTCGGTAGCACCCTGGCCCTGGCCCGCTCGCTGGACATGAGCCTGGTGATCGAAGGCGTGAGCAACCGGCAGATTCGTGATGCGCTGATCAGCCTTGGCTGCGAGCTCGGGCAGGGGTTTTTCCTGGCCCGGCCAATGACCGGCCACGACCTCCTGCATTGGCTGGCGCGCGAAGATGTGCAGCCGATAAGTTCGCCGGTGGCTTAGGCGGCAAAACTTCAGAATTTTCCTACACTTCAGTCGTGTTCGTGTAACTTGAGCAACGCGTCGGCTGGCCGTTTATCCATTGTTTTGCGTCGTGGGTGCTTCTGTCACCGGAACTTTCCGGCGCGCCTTACAGGAGGTTACATGTATACCGCTTTGGTTGTGGATGACCATCCCTTCATTCGCTCGTCCGTCAAAATGCTGCTGCGCCAAGTTCAGTTTGAAGTCGTGGCCGAAGCCGATAACGGCGCAGATGCGGTGCAATTGGCGCGTGAGCATGTTCCCGACCTGATCATTCTCGACATCGGCATGCCCAGGCTCGACGGCCTTGAGGTGCTCAACCGCATGGCATCCCTGCGCCTGCAGAGCAAGATCCTCGTGTTCACTTCGCAGTCGGCGCTGTTTTATTCCATGCGCTGCATGAAAGCCGGTGCGGCCGGGTTCATCTCCAAGACCAACGACATGGAGGAGGTGACCAAGGCGATCAAGGCCGTGATGGACGGCTACACCTTTTTCCCCAACCTGGCCAACAGCTCGGTACGTCGCAGTGACCTCGAGGCCACGGATCACGAGTTGATCCAGAATCTCTCCGACCGCGAACTGACCATCTTGCAACAGCTGTCCCAGGGGCTGACCAATAAGGAAATCGGTGACGCCATGCTGATCAGCAACAAGACGGTGAGCACGTACAAGACCCGTCTTATCGAAAAGCTCAACGTCAAATCGGTGGTGTACCTGGCCGACTTTGCCAAGCGCAACAACCTCATCTGAATGAATACACTTCTTCGACATGGCTTGCTGGGCCTGCTGTTGCTCGGCGTCCTGGGCAATGCCCTGGCAGCGCCGCAAATGCTCAAGCTGCACGGGCGTTCCGACGTCAGCGACTACAGCGTGGGCCTGGACGAAGCCGACTGGAGCTGGCTGCGCGGCAAGGGCACGCTGGTGCTCGGCTCTTCGGCGCCGGACTACTCGCCGTTCAGCATCACCAGTAACCGTCATGACTACGAAGGCATCACGGCTGACTACGCGCAGTTGATGGAGCAATTGCTGCACGTGAAAGTTCGGGTGCAACGGTATGCCTCACGCAATGAGGTGCTGGCGGCGCTCAAGGCGGGCGACGTCGATATGCTCGGCAGCTCCAATGGCTTCGAGGCAGCCGACCTGGAACTTCAACTCTCCGAGGCCTATGCCGAAGACCAGCCGACCCTGGTCAGCCGTGTCGGCGACAGCCAGAACCTCGATCCGGAACTGGCCGGCAAGCGCGTGGCGATGCTCTATCACTATCTGCCGCCCAAGGCTGTCGAAGCCTTTTACCCAAAGGCCAGCTTGCAGCTTTACCCCTCCACCCTCAGCGCCATTGGCGCCGTGGCGTTCGGGCAGGCCGACGTGTACCTGGGCGATGCGATCAGTGCCAACTACCTGATCAACCGCAACTACCTGAACAACGTGCAGTTGGCTGACTTCTCGCGCATGGAAGTCAGCAATTTTTCGTTTTCGGTCAAGCGCGACAACACGCGCCTGCTGCGGATTATCAATGCGTCACTGGCGGCGATCCCGGTCACCGAGCGCCAGACCATTCTGCGCCGCTGGAGCGCCGGCGGCGCGAGCATACCCGGTCAGCATCCGTTGCATTTCAGCGTCAGTGAGCAGCGCTGGCTGGACAGGAATCCGCGGTTGCGGGTAGCAATTGATGAAGACTTCCTGCCGATGTCGTTCTACAGCGACGAGGGTGAATTTCGTGGCATCAGCGCCGATGTCCTGGCCAAGGTAGCCCTGCGCACGGGCTTGAAGTTCGATATCCAGCGGGTGAGTTCGGTGCGCGAGATGATCGACGCCATCACCAGCAACAAGGCAGACCTGCTGATCACCATCACTCCCAGCGAGGAGCGCGAAGCAGTCCTGCGCTTTACCCGCCCGTACCTGGCCACGCCCTTTGTACTGGTCAGTCGCACCACGGCAGGCAGCCCCAATACTCTGGACGACATGCACGGCAAGCGCCTGGCGGTGATCAGCGGTGACTCCAGCCGCGACATGCTCACCGAGCAATACCCGGACATCCGCCTGGTGGATGCCGACAGCGCCCACGACGCCATGCAGAAAGTCGCCAATGGCGAGGCCGATGCGGCGGTCAATTCGCTGATCACCGCCCGCTACATGATTTCCCGGCAATACCGCGATCGCTTGCGTATCACCAGCACCGTGGGCGTTACCAACTCGCGCATGGCCTTTGCCACGGCCCGCGGCTCGCTGGAGCTGTTCTCGATCCTGGACAAGGCGCTGCTCAGCATCGCCCCGGAGGAAATGGACGAGCTGACCAACCGCTGGCGCAGCGAAGTGGTGGTGGGCGACAGCTATTGGCTGCGCAACCGCAGCGCAATCATCCAGGGTTTTGTGATTGCCGCCGTGTTGCTGGTGATTGCCGTGGGCTGGATCGCCTACCTGCGGATGTTGATGCGCAAGCGCAAACAGGCCGAGCAAGCGTTGAGTGACCAGGTTGAATTCATGCGCGTATTGATCAACGGCACCCCGCACCCGATCTACGTGCGTGATCGCGAGGGCAAGCTGCTGATCTGCAACAGTGGCTACCTGGAAGTGTTCGCGGTGGAGCGCGAGCAGGTGATCGGCAAGACCGTCCTGGACGGTGTGCTCGGCGACCCGGACGAAGCCGCCGCGTATCACCGTGACTACCTGCGGGTGATGGACAGCGGCGAAGCACAGTTGCAGGATCGCAGCCTGAGCATGCCCGATGGCCGAGTGTTGACTATCTATCACTGGATGCTGCCGTACCGCAGCAGCACCGGCGACGTCAGCGGCATGATCGCCGGCTGGATCGATATCAGCGAACGCCAGCGGCTGCTGGAAGACGTTAACGCCGCCAACCGCGCCAAGACCACTTTCCTGGCAAACATGAGCCATGAAATCCGCACACCGATGAACGCGGTGATCGGCATGCTCGAACTGGCGACGAAGAAGGCTGACCAAGGCGTGATGGATCGCTTTGCGATTGATGTGGCTTCCGGCGCGGCGCGCGGCTTGCTGGACCTGATCGGCGACATCCTCGACATTGCCCGCATCGAATCCGGGCGATTGTCGTTGAATCCGGAGCGCGCCAACCTGCGTGAGCTGCTGGAGTCGGTGGTGCGCATTTTCGAAGGCCTGGCGCGGCAGAAACAGCTGCAATTGCAGTTGGACCTCGATGCCGGCGTCAATGGTGATGTGCTGATCGACCCGCTGCGCTTCAAGCAGATCGTGTCCAACCTGCTGAGCAACGCCATCAAGTTCACCGCCCAGGGCCACGTGCGCCTGAGTGTTCGAACGCAGATGAGCAAGGAGCAACTGGGGGTCAGGCTGCAGGTGGAGGACTCCGGCATGGGCATTGGCGAAGAGGACCAGAAACGCCTGTTCAGCCCCTTTACCCAAGCCGGCAACAATGACCAGTCGGCCCGCAGCGGCTCCGGCCTGGGCCTGGTCATCAGCCGCACACTCTGCGAAATGATGGGCGGGCGCCTGACCCTCGACAGCACCTTGGGCCAAGGCACGCGCATCGACGTGCGGCTGGACCTGACCACCCTGGAGCCGTTGACCGATATTGTTCCGGTCGAGGACGAACCGGCCCTCACGAACCACGCGTTGAACATCCTGGTGATTGATGATTACCCGGCCAACCGTCAGTTACTCACCCAGCAACTCAACTACCTGGGGCACCGGGTCGAGGATGCCGAGGATGGCGCCCACGGGTTGCGCGCCTGGCGCAACGGCCAGTTCGATGTGGTGATTACTGACTGCAATATGCCGCTGATGAACGGCTACGAACTGGCCCGGGCGATCCGCGCCGAAGAGACTGCCCGTGGCTCGCCGCCCAGCCTGATCCTGGGCTTTACCGCCAATGCGCAGCCGGAAGAGAAGGGTCGCTGCCTGGCAGCCGGTATGGACGACTGCCTGTTCAAACCCATCAGCCTCAAGGACTTGAGTGCACGCCTGGCAGGCCTCGCAACCGAGCAGGGGGACGCCGCCGGGTTTTCGGCGGATGACGATATCGACCTGACCAGCGTTGAACACCTGGCCGGTGGCGACATTGACTCGATCAAAAGCCTGCTGGGCGACCTGGCCGCCAGCAATGAGCAGGACATGGCGCGCCTGATGCAGCTGTTTACCCGTCACGACCTGCAAGGCCTGGCGGACATCGCGCATCGGGTCAAGGGTGGCGCGCGGATTATCAAGGCCCAGCGGCTGATTCGCTGCTGTGAAGACCTGGAGGCCGCCTGCAATGGGCTGGACTCGGCGCAGCTGACCGAAGCCGTGGATGCGCTGCATCAACAGATGGAGCGGCTCGAAGAGCGATTGGAGCGCTACCTGGCCTGAGTCATCACTAGGAAATTTCCTACAAGAACGCGGCACCATTCATACGTAATCAACTCCTCCCAACTCCGATACTGAGCCTCGTTGAACGGCCCCGCCGACCAAGCGGACCGGGCCCTGCAACCTGATTGAAGCCCTCACTGGGCTTCGAACTTTCCTCATTATCTGGATTACGTTATGAACAAGTTTGCGCTCAAAGGTCTGTTTGCCGCTGTCATCCTCGCCGCTGGTTCCCAGGCTGCCATGGCTGCTGACGGTGAAATCAACTTCGTCGGTTCCGTAACCGACAACACTTGCCCGGTGGTCGTGACTGACCTGAACGGTTCGGCCGGTGCCGGCGATGTAGGCCTGGGCGACGTACCTGCCACCTCCCTGGCTACCGTCGGCGCTGTTGCCGGTGGCGGCGCGTTCAGCCTGACCATCGACACCACTGCCCCTGGTTGCAGCGTCACCGGCAAGAGCGCCGTGGTCAAATTCCTGTCCCTGAGCGGCACCGCCGGCGCCAGCGGCCAGTGGATCGGCATCACTCCGGACGCCGGTCACGCCACCAACGTTGCAGTACAGATCAAGGACGCCACCGACAAGGACGTGCAACTGGGCCTGGAGTCGGCTCCTTACCTGGACCTGACCCAACCGCTGCGCTTCACCGCCAACTACATCGCTACCGGCATTGCGACCTCCGGCCCGGCCAACGCCAAGGCTGCGTTCACCGTCGAGTACCAGTAAGCCCTGTTGATGCGCCGCTGCAGCGCTGATGCGCGCGGCGGCCATCCCCTCGCTCACGGCAAGAGGATGATCGAAATGAACGTTTCCCCCTTCAAGCAAGCATCGGCCCTGGCGCTGTTGCTCAGTGCTGTACTGCTCAGCACGGCCAGCCAGGCCGGTGTGATGCTCGGCGGCACACGGATCGTGTTCGACGGCAACAAACGCGACGCGGCGATCACCGTCAGCAACACCACGGCGCAGCCGTACATGGTGCAGACCTGGGTCAACACCGAAGCCGATGACATGACCACCGCCACGCCCTTTGTGTCGACGCCGCCGCTGTTCCGCCTGGACCCGCGCAAAGAGCAAATGGTGCGCATCCAGAAAGTCGCCGGCAACCTGCCGACCGACCGTGAATCGGTGTTCTATTTCAACGCCCAGGAAATCCCGGTGGCCAGCGAAGGCAACGCCAATACGCTGAAGATCGCCATGCGCACCCGCGTCAAATTGTTCTATCGCCCGGCCGGTCTCAAGGGCAATGCGATCGAAGCACCGTCGCAGCTGACCTGGGCCCTCGCGCAGGAGCAGGGCAGGGCAGTGCTGGTGGTCAACAACCCGTCGCCGTTCCATATTTCGTTCATTGGCGTCACCGCCAAGTCTGCCGGCCAGAGCGTCGAGGTCAACGAGCCGACGATGGTCGCGCCGCTGAGCAGCCAGCGTTATCCGCTGCCGGGCTTCAAAGGCACTACCGGCGAAGTGGTGTTCTCGGCCATCAATGATTACGGCGGCTACAGCGAGCCGCAAACCGTGCCACTGAACCGCTGATTCCTTTTCTTCCTGTAGACGTTTGCGCGTGCCACGGCTGTGGCGCGGCGGCCGGGTATTGCCATGCGAATCGATAACTCCTTCAGCTTTAGTCGTTTGCCTTTATGGGTAGCGGTGGCGGCCGCCTGTGCCGGTGAATTGGCCGTGGCCGGTGAGCCTGCCAAGTTCGATGCCGGCTTCATGCAGTCGTTTGGCGGCGCCGGTGCCGGGCCCAACCTCGACCTGGATGCGGTGGCCAACAGCGGCAGCATCGGTCCTGGTACCTACCCGGTGCTGATTCGCCTGAACCAGAGCTTTTTCGACCGGCGTGACATGACCTTCATCAAGGATGAGCAGGGTGGTGACGTGCGTGTATGCCTGTCCGAAGCCTTTCTCAAGGAGCTCGGGGTTAAGCTGGATGCGTTCAAGGTGCCCGGCGAAACGCTCCCCGCGTGTATCGACCTGGCCGCGCTCATTGAGGGTGCCTCGGTGACCTTCAATGCCAACTACCTGGCTTTGGATATCAGCGTGCCGCAGATCGCCTTGAGCCGGGATGCGGCCGGCTACGTGGCACCGTCGGAATG
>Ga0247742_10001392_pt1 | contig 17017 bp, 19 predicted proteins | sample UWRJL208509C2_FD_180944 | JGI IMG/M metagenome (GOLD analysis project Ga0247742, IMG submission 180944) | Plant litter microbial communities from Arlington Agricultural Research Station in Wisconsin, United States - UWRJ-L208-509C-2 | ecosystem: Environmental > Terrestrial > Plant litter >...
GTGCCGCTATCCGCCTTGTGAACCTCCCTGGCGAAGTCTACGCCAAGAACGTGGCCTACTCCCCGAAGGCCATCACGCTCGCCACCGCCGACCTCGTGCTGCCGAAGGGCGTCCACGAAGCCGCCCGCCGCGAATACTCCGGCATCTCCATGCGCATGATCACCGCCTACAATCAGGGCACCGATCAGCTCGGCACGCGTCTCGACGTTCTCTACGGCTACACCACGACCCGCGGGGAATGGGGCGTGATACTTGCTGACACGCCATGAGGTTGTAGCCAATGGCTAACGCAACCAAACTAAGAGTAGGGCGGCGCATGTCGCCCTCTCTTCCGGCTGAGTATCCAAAACTGCTCTACCATTGCCGAACAGGACAGATCGCACGGGTGCTCAGCGCCAGCGATGAAATCAATCTGGGCCCCGAATGGGGACCGCCTCAGACCGATGTCCGGTATCCTAAAACCCCTCCACCGATCATGACCGAGCCCAAGCGGCCCCCGGTCTTCTGGATCGAAATCCCCGGAGACGACCAATGAGCACTGAATATCCGAAGGCCATCTATTCGGTTGATGGCAAGATGGCGATCGTGCCGACCAAGGACGTGGAAGCAGCCCAGTGGGAAGAATGGGGCCAGACGGCTCCTGACGACGCAGAGGACCTGCCGCTGGACCTCAGCAACAAGCCGGTATTCGATGACAAGGCTCCGCTTCCGGGTGATATCGACCACCCGCTGGATCAAGCAGATACCGATGACCTCGACGTGAAAGCCGAACCGTCTTCGGATGTCCCGAGCACCGGCCCGAACGGCGTTGCTGCCATCGAAGAACCCGGCAAGCCCGCACCCGAGCCGGAAGAAGTCAAACCGGCCGGCGCCTGAACCATGTTCCAGGAATATCCGATGGCGCTCTACCATCCGAAGACTGGCAAAATGAAGCTGGTCGAGGACGAGGCAGAGCGCCGGGAAACTCTTGCGTCATGGGCGCCTGTCGAGCCTGAAAAGCCTGCTGAGCCCGTGAAGAACCGCGGCGGTCGCCCAAGGAAGAGCAAATGAGCACCGCACGCGATCTGATCACGCTGACACTGAAAAACTCCGGTATCACCGGAGTAGGGCAGACCCCATCAGCCGAAGATATCAACGATGCCATGGTGCATCTGAACGACATGATCACCCAATGGGCGCGGCGGCGCTGGCTGGTCTATCATCTCGTTGACGTGGTGTTTCAGGCAACCGGCGCGTTGTCCTATTCGATTGGCGCTGGCGGTGACATCGATGTGGCCCGTCCGGATCAGATCGAATCCGCGTTCTTTCGGCAGATAACCGGTGGCGGCCCAAACACGGTCGATTACCCGCTAGATGTGCTCTATTCCCGTGAGGAATATAACCGCATCGCTCTGAAGGATATGCCGGCGTTTCCGTCGATGCTGTTCTATGACAGCGGTTATCCGCTTGGGAATGTCTTCCTCTGGCCGGTGCCGTCTAACCTCTACGAGATCCACCTGTCGCTCAAGGCATCGCTACAGACCTTCACGAACCTGACGAATAACATCGTTTTCCCGCCAGAGTACAACGAGGCGCTGAGGCTCAATCTTGGGGTTCGGCTGCGGATAGCCTACCAGATGCCATCGGACCCCGGCTTGAATGCCTTGGCGAAGGTAGCGCTGAATACGCTGAAGAATTCGAATGCCCAGATCCCGACGCTGCAGATGCCGCGGGCTCTGCGCGGCGTGAGTCGGCCTTATAATTATCTCTCCGATGGGTACTGAGCATGGCGCGTGTCAATCTGCTGGGAGGGGCATATCAGTCCCGCAGCCTGATTTCGGCTGCCCAGCGGGCGGTTAACCTCTATCCGGAGTCGAACCCGCCTGAGGGCCAACCTCCGGTCCCGGTCACGCATTATCCGACGCCCGGTCTTCGCAAGGTTTCTCAGTCGCCGGTCACAGGGCGGTTGCGGGCTTCCTACCGTGCGACAAACGGCGATCTCTATGTCGTGGCGAGCGGCCCGATGCTAAGCTACATCTACTATGTCAATGCCTCATATGCTTGGGTTCTGCTCGGGACTATCCCGCTCGGGCTGAACCCGGTAGTCTTCGCAGACAATGGGCTGGTGATCGTCATAGTTGACGGGACCGCCACCAGCTATGCCATCGACATGCTTGCCAAGACCTTTGGCACTATCAGCCCGACGAGCTTCTACGGCGCCACTGGCGTCACCTATCTCGACACGTATTTCATATTCAACCGGCCTGGCACGGCGCAGTTCTATATCTCGCTCTCGAATGTCTCGTATGCCATGCTCGTCGGCGGTACGGCTTTCGACAGCTTGGATATCGCGGCAAAGACCGGATCTGCTGACAACATCGTCACAGTCGCATCGATCCATGGTGAGCTTTGGCTGATCGGTGAACTGACGACTGAAGTATGGGCCAACTCGGGCGCGGCGGACTTCACCTTTCAAAGAGTGCCAGGCGCATTCGTTGATCATGGTTGCGCGGCTCCCTATTCACTTGGCCAAATGGATGTTTCGCTCTTCTGGCTGGTTCAGGACAGGCAAGGGGAGGCGGTTGTCGTCAAGACAGATGGTTACGGCGTCGATCGCATCTCCACCCATGCGATCGAGCAGGACATCCAGAGCTATGACACCATCGACGATGCTATCGGCTATTGCCACCAGATCGACGGCCACGCTTTCTACGTCCTGACGTTCCCAGACGCCGGCCGGACGTGGTGCTACGAACTGGCAACCGGTCAGTGGCATGAACGGGCTTCGACGGACAGCAACGGCAACCTGAACCGCCACCGCAGCAATTGCTTTTCATATGCCTATGGGCAGGGCCACGTCGGCGATTACCAGAACGGGGCGCTCTACGTCTACGACCAGGATTATTATCTCGACGGTGACCAGCCGATACCAAGGATTCGCACACTCCCTCACATGATCAATGACGGAAAGCGCGTATCCTATGCTGCTTTCATCGCTGACATCGAGGTTGGCCAGACTGGCGGCCGGCTAACAAGCGATCCTTGGCTCATATCTCTTCGCTGGAGCGATACGAGGGGGGCAAGCTGGGGAAACCCGGTAATTCAGTCCATCGGCGCTGGTGGCGAGCTTTACGTCTGCCCGCAATGGCAGAGGCTCGGCATGGCTCGAGACAGGGTTTTCGAACTCTCGTGGTCTGCGCCGATTCGGACGTCTCTACAAGGAGGATTTGTCCAAGTTAAAGTTTGCGCTTCTTAGGGTTTCGTTTGATTACCCCTGAAAGTAGCAAATCTAGGGACTCCTGAATGCTTATCGCCTTACGTTTTGCTATTCCAACCGCAACGCAGGGGTTCCGGCCTATTCGACGGCATGCTTCGGAAAGGGATAAAATTTCTCCTCTCAAAAGGATTTTATGGGTCTTCTTTTGGCTGTTGGCTTGCGTCTTGGCATCTGCCCACTGGCAGTTTTCAGGGCAGTAGTTCCCATCGGTATCTATGCGATCCAATGTGTAGCCGACCGGCGGCTGTCCCATGTCGGAAAGAAAAACCTCGAAGCTCTCCCTCCACTGAGGGCAGACAGTAATGCCTCTGCCGCCGTAGCTGTGGAAGTCCTTATGCTTTGGGTAGTAGCAGCGCTGCCTCATCGCACACCAGCTATGGAATACGCGGCTGGAGCTAAGCCCATGCTTCGTATTCGCTTTAGCCTGAACAGAAGCTTTTTCTTTTTGAATGCAGCCACACGAGACGGTTCGACCGGTTCTTAGCGATGTATTGCGAACATTCTTTATGGTTCCACAATCGCATCGAACAACTGAAGCCGAAAGCCGGTCGCGGCTGGTAGGGTCAATAAAAGGTTCTGCGTCGCCGATGACGACGAGACGACCACTTCTAAAGCCGGTTGATATTGATGCCATTCAATTGCTCCTTTTGACCAATATTAACAATAATAATCCTACCGTTTGCAGCCGTCAAATTTAATATTGGAATCATGCACATGACGGCAATCGTCCCTAACTCAAACCAGCCGCTCGTCGACAAGAATGGCTACATCACGCAGGTATGGCAACGGTTCCTTGGGTCGCTCCTAGGCTCTCCAGAGGCGATAGCCCCTGTTGCTGTCTCTGCATCGCCGTCAACGTTCACAGCCGCTGGGCGGGGCTCTGTGGCGATCTCGGGCGGCACGTTGACCAATGTCACACTAAACAGATCAGGGACGACCGTATCGCTCGGCACGTCGAGGGCCATTACAGTCGCGAACGGCGATGTTGTGACCGTCACCTATACCGTAGCGCCTACCATCAACTTCATTCCACTTTGAGGGTTCTATGCGACATTTCCAGCATCTCGCGGCCGGCATTAATGTCACGCCGTTGATGAACGCTTTACAGCGTCAGCCCGAGCTTTGGAACGCCAATCCGATCCGCACGAAACATCCGGGGACTGCCCATGCTGATGTCTCTGATATCCTCTGCATGTTCAATGATATCGCGGAGTTCGAGCGCACGGGCGACCCGTCGACGATCACGGATGACAAGGAGTGCATTCCGTATCCGGCATGGGGAAAACTGCCTCAGCTACGGCCAATCATATTCGATCTCATGCGGACTGTCGAAGCAACCCGTCTGGGTCGAGTGATCATCACCAAACTCCCACCGGGGAAGACTATTACCCCGCATGTCGATGGCGGGGCTCCGGCAACGTACTTCGAGCGCTATCAACTCGCTCTGCAGTCCCTGCCTGGCGCCATGTTCCATATCGGCGATGAGAGCGTGAACTTCCGCACCGGCGATGTCTGGCACATCGACAACGCCACCCGCCATTCGGTGGTCAACAACTCGGCTGACGATCGTATCGTCTGCATCATCGATCTGCGGTGCGCATGATGGCCAAGCCCGAGAGAGAAAATCGCCTGATCACGGCTGGCGTCGAGGATTTGAACGCGTCAACCCTAGCCGAGCTGATGCCGCTGCTGCCGGTTCACTACGACGAACTTTCAGAGCACAAGCTGGCCGGAATCCCCCTTGATCCGCAATACGATCTCTATCTGGCCCGCGCTGCCGCTGGGCAAGTGTTGTTCATGGCGTTGAGGGAGTCCGGCGTGCTGATCGGGTATCTGGTGAGTTTTGTTGCTCCCGGTATGCACTACAAAACCTGCCTCACGGCAACGGGCGATATCTTCTTCGTGTTTCCCGACCGCCGTGGGCATGAAGGCGGCAAACTCCTCTTCACCGAATGGCTGAAAGCTTGCCGGCGCCGGGGCGTTAGCCTCGCCCAGGTTGGCATGAAGTCACGACACGCGAAACACGTCAGACCCTTGCTCGAAAGCCTTGGGTTTATCGAAACGGAAGTCACCTTCTGGAACTTTCTGAACAAGGATGATGCCTAATGGTCGCCACAGCTATCATCGGCTCTGCTGTCGTCGGTGCTGGCGCATCTGTGGCTAGTTCTTCTGCGCAGTCCAAAGCAGCATCCAAGTCAGCAGACTCTCAGATGCAGATGTATGATCAGACGCGTGAGGATCTATCGCCCTATAACACAGCGGGCCAAGGCGTTATCAACCAGCTCTCCAATGTGGTTTCTAGCCAGACGCAACCTACTTACACGCCTGTGGTCATGGACCAGCAAAGCCTTGAACAAACACCGGGTTACCAGTTCAACCTAACGCAGGGGCTGAAGTCTACGCAGAATAGCGCGGCTGCTCGGGGGCTGGGAACGTCGGGTGCCGCACTCAAAGGGGCGGCCACCTATGCTACTGGCCTTGCGGACTCGACCTACCAAAACCAGTTTGCGAATGCTCAGTCGAACGCCATGAACGTTTACAACTCGCAAGTAGCCGGCCAGACCAACCAATATAACCGACTCCTCGGCGTGGCTTCGCTTGGCGAGAACGCCGCAGCGCAGACGGGAACGGCAGGAACAGCGGCTGCGAACGGCGCGAGCCAAGCTTACACCAACGCCGGGAATGCCCAGGCTGCCGGTTATAATGGCGCCGCCGCTTCAGTCAATAATGGCGTTGGCAACTATCTGCAGTACAATGCGATGAAGGGGATGTACTCCTAATGGCTGAGGTCGACACTTCGAGCTACCCAAAGGCTCAGTCTTTCAATTTGCTGGGTATTGCTTCTGAAGCCCAAAGCCTCGCGAATGCCAAACAGCAGAACCAGCTTTTGCAGACAGGCAACGCTCAGGCTAAGGTCGGGTTGCAACAGTCGCAGATCGATTTGGCACATCAGCAGTATGGCCAACTTTCGCAGTTCATCGGCTCGCTTGCCCAAGATCCACGCGTCGGCACGCCCGATGGCCCCGGTCTTGTGACCGCAGCCACGCAACAGGCCGTCCATCAAGGCTGGATCACGCCTGCGATCGCTCAAGAAGAGCTGGCGAACATGCCGAAAGACCCGGCAGCACTACCGCAGTATCTCCAAACGCTGAACACCCGCGTCCAGGATGCGGCCGGACAGTTTCGCCAGATTTATGGCGAGGCCGGCACGATCAACAATGGCAATCAGATCATTCCTGTGCGGACGAGCCCGATTGCTGGCGTCCAGCGCATCGGCGCCAACATCCCCGTACAGACAAGCCCGAGCGAGCGCAACCAGCTTGTGCCGGGTGTCAATGCACAAGGACAGCAAACGGCTACCCCCATGGGGCAGGTTCTACAAAAGGCTGGGCAAAACCCGCTCAACGGCATGCCTATGGACCCTGGCAACCAGTTAATGGCTCCGGGCACCGCCCCGCAAAATGCGCTGGCGCAGCCCGCATCTGCCATTCAACCCGTCGCGGGGGGCGGAGTGGCAACGACCCCAGCCGCAGGCCAGGTTGACGCTATCGCCACCCAGCAGCGGGCAGGCTCGGAAGCCTATGCCCTCGCTCAACAGCATGAAGCAACGTTCCAGAATGATGTCTTGCCGCTCACCAAGTCGATCGAACAGTTGCAAGCTCTCGGCGCGACAGGGACGGGCCCAGGCACGGACACGATCAACCAGTGGAAGAGCTTTGCGCAATCCATGGGCATTGGGCCGATCGCTGGCATCGATCCCGACAAGATCACCAGCTACGACGAGGCCAAGAAATATCTGACCTCCTATGCGGCCTCGATCGGCAGCACCGGGACGAACGACAAGCTTGCGGCGGCCTTTGCTGGAAACCCGAGCACGGGGATTTCCAACGCTGCCGCCGTCAATGTCGCCAAGACAGCGCTTGCCATGCGTCGGATGCAGAACGCCCAAGTTAGGTCGTTCGCAGCCACAGGCCAATCTCCGGGGGAATACAACCAGTACGCGGCCACGTTCAATGCCAAGCAAGATCCGGTCGCCTACGGCTTTGACATGATGGACGGATCGCAACGTCAGAAATATTTCAAGGGTCTGTCGGCTCCTGAGAAAGCCAATTTTCTGAACTCGCTGAAGACGGCGACGGCGCTCGGCGTCATCGCTCCTCCTTCCGCGGCAGCACCTGCAACAACTGAGGCTCCAAACGGTGGATAGTAATCTTCCCATTGCCGGCTTGCCCCCTCAGGCGATCGCTTTGCTCAACACGATAGCTGGGCCTGAAAGCTCGGGCTCCTATAACGTCATCTATAACGGTAAGAAGTTCGATGATTATTCGGATCATCCGAGGATTGATGTTCCGATCAAGAGCGGCCCCAATGCGGGCAAAACGTCGAGCGCCGCAGGAAAATACCAGTTTCTGAAGGGGACGTGGGACGAATACAAGAATAAGCTCGGGCTGACTGATTTCTCGCCGTCCTCACAGGACCAAGCGGCATGGGCTCTCGCCCAGGATGCCTACAAGGCAAAAACAGGCAGCGACCTGACAGAAGCTTTGTCTTCCGGCGATCCTAAGACGATTGCTGGGGTAAGCAAGGCGCTGTCGCCAATCTGGACGAGCTTGCCGGGAGGGATTGAGCAGGGGACGAACGAGAACAAGTTTGTCAAGTCCTATACCGAGGCTTTAGATACGGCCGGCGACGGGACCGGATCTAGCTCGGCCGATGCCGTAAACTCCATGGCTGCCGGTTCACTAGCCGGGGTCAAACCTCACCTCGTGCAGTCTGTCGGTTTTGTCCCACCTCCGTTCAGCGGTCAACAGGGCAACTTCCAACCTCTGATCGACGATCAGCAGCCACAGCAGCCCGCACAGGCGCCATCGACATCGGAAGCAGCGCCAGTCCTCGCGCCGGTCGCTCCCGCGCCACAGGCCCCCGCTGACGACGTTATGAAGGCTTGGGGGCTCAATGATGCCGGGGCATCGGATCAACCCGCCGCTGCGGCTCCTGCCGGCAATCCCGACGACGCGCTGATCAAATCCTGGGGTCTCGACAAGACAGATGCGGCGCCTGCCGAAGGTCTCGCTAAGGCTACTGATGTTGCTTCGGGAAAGGGGGTTGCCGATATCACGATTGGCGATATCGGTTCTGGCATCAATAATGTGGTGAAGTCGGTCGCCACTGGCGTTCCGATCATCGGTGGCCTGCTCAACAAAGCAGATGCCGCGACGAACGCGTTGATTGCACCAGCCGTCAATCCAATGCTCTCCGATGGCAACAAGCTGGCCGGTGAGTCCTTTGGCGAACGCTATAACAATTCGCTGGCCCAGCTTAACGGCGCCGATGCGGATTACGCCAAGGCGCATCCGATCGCCAATACGGTTGGGAATGTCGTCGGGGGTGTAGCTGGCACTGTGCCCATGATTATGGCTGCTCCGGCCGCTATGGGCGCTGGCACTGGTGGTTTGGCTGGGAATATGCTCGCTGGTGCTGCTTCGGGTGCGGTTATAGGTGGCGCAGACAGTGCTATTCGCTCGGGAGGCGACCTCGAGGCGACCAAGAAAGGCGCGGAATTGGGCGGCGCATTTGGCGCGGCTGGTCCAGCTATCGGCAAAGCACTCGGGGCCACTGGCAACAAACTGCTTGATCTTTTTTCGGGCACATCTCCAGCTGCTCGTAATGTCCAGAATGTACTGTCCAGCATCGGCATGAGTGTAGATGAAGCCAAGAATGCACTGGCCAAACTTGGCCCGAACGCAACTCTGGCCGATATTGACCCTGCTCTCACACAAGAGGCCGGTGGCCTCGCTTCGGTTGGCGGGGCCCCTACATCCATCCTCAAGACGGCGATGGCTGATCGTGGCGCCGGAGCAGACGATAGGATCGCCCAGGCTGTCGATAGCGCACTCGGGCCAAAGCCTGATGCTGTAGGCATCCTGAATGATATCCGACAGCGCGCTGGCGCAAGTGAAGCTGCCTCGTCCCAGACTGCCAAGGATGCCCTCAACGCGACTATGGGTGGCGCAGCTGATCCGCATACCGTTTTGACAGATATGGTCTCCCAGCGCTCGGCTGCGGCCCAACCACTTTACGAAAAAGCAATGCAAGGAGGCAGCATGGCGCCTCTTGAGAAGCAATTCGAGGGCGCCTTTTCGGACGCTACGGGCGCGGTATCCCAAGCCTCAAAAGAACTTGCCGCTGCTCAGCAGAAGCAGCTTTTGGCTGCGGCGGAAGTCTCAAAGGCGGGGAATAACGTCTACGCATCTAGCGGGGCTCTCGACGCATCGCGGGAGGCCCAAGCTGCGGTTGATGCTGCTCAAAAGAACCTAGCCGCTGCTGCGGCCCAGAAAGAAGATGTTCTTGGCCGACTGCGGCAGGCCCAATCTGACGGGTCAGCCAATGCTCCGGGCGCCGTGTGGAACCCGCGCATTCAGCAGTTCCTTGACGAGCCCATCCTAAAAACCGGCCTAGCTCAAGGCGCCAAAATTCAGCGTCTCGAATCCTTGGCCGAAGGGAAGCCATTCAATCCAACGGAATATGCCATCACTGGGACGGACGAAGCTGGCAACCCGATTGTCGGTAGCGTCCCTAACATGCGGACCCTGAACGTCGCGAAAAAGGGACTGGATGCCATGGTGGCAGCCGCCAAAGACCCGACGACCGGACGCCTTTCGGAAGAAGGCAAAGCGATCGATGGCGTCCGTAGGGCGTTCCTAACGGAACTCGACAAGATCAACCCAGACTATGCCGCGGCTCGGCAGTCATGGGCCGGCCCTACAGTGACGCAGGAAGCCTTCAACAAGGGCCTTGGTATATTCAGCAACAGGGGAGGCGCGACTGGCGTAAACACCACGCCTGGCGCTCTCAAGGATTTCCTCTCGACGGCATCTGACGGAGAGAAGGAGGCTCTGAAGACTGGAGCAAGGACCGCTTTTCAGCAGCAAATGCAGACGGCCCCGGATCAGGCCGGGAAGGCTGCTATGCTGGCATCGAAAGAGGCAAATCAGGAGAAGCTGGCAGCGATTCTTGGTCCGGATGAGGCGAAGAAGCTAGTCGATCAGCTCAACTTCAAATATGCGGATCCCGTTGGCGAAGCCTTCAGCAAGGGAATGAACATCTTCAGCAATCGGCAAGGAACTGCCGGGGTCGAGGACACACCCGACGCTGTCAAAGGATGGCTATCTTCTGCGTCTGATGCTGAAAAGCAGGCCGCTCAGCAAGGAGCGCGGCAGGCGATTGACCAAGCCCTGTCATCAGCTCGGCAGGGCGACCTTTCGGCTGCTCAGTCCTTATTCGGCAAGTCGACCGCAAACCGAGATAAGCTCGAGGCGCTTTTCCCCAATTCGAAAGACCTTTTTGATACTCTTGCGAATGAGTTTACGATGAAGGCAACCGGGCAGCGGGTGGCTCAAAACTCTGCAACGGCGGAGCGGCAAGCGATTCAGCAAAAGTACGCTCCAAAGCCTAGTGGAGCGAACGGCATGGCTGAGGCGATGGTGGGCGAGGCCGTAGGTGGAGGGCCGGGCGCAGTCGCTGGCTATCTCGGACGGAACGCGCTGAATTCTCTCAAGACGCAGTTCGCGGAGGGTTCCCGCAATGCCCTGACGGAAGGAACGGCGAGGGGGCTGGTTGCTACCGGCCCCTCCCAGCAAGCCTTTCTCAACCAGCTTGCCCGTGCAGCTTCAACGGCAAAAGGAAGCGCGGGGATAACGAGCGCTGCCAATATCGGGACAAATCTGCTGTTCAGGGCAGCGAGTGACGAAGCTCGTCGGCGCCTGCCTCAAGTCAATGTTCCAGTCGTGCCCCATCGTACCTTAGAACTCACTGTCAGACCCAAAGCGAGGCAGTGAGGGGTCTTTGGGTATCCAAACACCCTTGTCGCGTTCGACGACCTTGATCAGGCCCATTCGCTCTATCAGCCACATCAAGATCACGATCAGCATGATCCCGCAGAAAAATCCATCCCCGAAACGTTCGGAGATGCCAGTGACCATGAACCGGATGAAATACCAAAAGGCTATCATCCCGGTCGTGCAGAACGTGAAATAGAAGAGTTTGCGCATAGCCGCAAACCATACACCCGAAAATTGAAATGTCGAGACAGAGCCCCAACGCATGGGGTCTTTTTCGTTGGAGATAATGAATGGCGCATGGGTTAGTGCCCGTGGCGATCAGTAAACCCATATTTTGAGTAAGCGGCTTCTTTGGCGGCTACAGCCTCATCGAATGAGGAGAATCGACCAAGGCATATCAGCTTTGATGAAACCTTAACTCTTGCTCGCCACTTATTCGTTTGTTTATCCCATCCGACGCCGTTGACGCCGCTTGTGTTGCTGCTTTTCATTTTCTGGTTTTTGAGGTTCACCGCCAAGGATACATCTCGAAGATTGGTGATTATATTGTTGGTTCTATCTCCATCCCGGTGGTCTACGGTCCCAAACGGCCATTCTTTGTAGTGCAGCAGCCAGGCGACACGGTGAGCTGATAAATCAATGTTCAGGATGCTGCCATGGTAATAGCCTGCGGCTCCTATCCCAGTGAACGCTTCTTTGCCAGCATGCTGCTTATTCCACATCTTCCAGTGGCCTTCGCTGGGACACATGCCGATAGGACGCTCTCGCCAAAAGAGCTTGCCGGTTTCTGAATCGTACTTGAGCAACGCACTGACCTGTGCGTAAGAAAGTTTAGCCATCTCGACCTCCTTACAGGTGGGGCTTGGTTAGAACGCCTCGGATGTTTCCAGCATCTGGGGCGTTTGTCGTTTTAGCAGAAAACAACCTTAAAAATCAATGACGAGGCAGCGTTAACCGCGCTGATAGAGCCATCGCGACCATTTTACCCACGGGCGAGACGACGTTTCTCGACGCTAACGGCGCTCCTTTGGCCGGTGGAACTGTGACCTTCTACATCCCCGGCACGACACAGCCGAAGGATACGTGGCAAAACTCCGGGCAAACCATTTTGAACCCCAACCCCGTCACGCTCGATAGCGGCGGCCGGGCGGTCATCTATGGCTCCGGCTCATATCGCCAGGTCGTGCAAGACGTTCTTGGTAATCTTGTGTGGGATCAGAACACCAGTGAGCCAAATTCCGGGTCGGTGTCGTTCGGCGGCACGTCTGCCGGCACAGCGAACGCACAAACCCTTTCTTCCGGTTCGTTTAGTTTCGTCGACGGGCAGATGATCAACTTCGTGGCTGGCGTCACCAACACTGGCCCGATGACGATTGCGATCGGTGGCGGCTTCCCAATCCCCGTCGTGAAAAACGGGTCCACTGGTCCTGTTGCCCTCGTTGCCAACGACATTGTTTCCGGGAACACCTATTTCATCCAATATTCGGCTCTCCTATCCTCTTTCCAGTTGCTGCTCAGCGTTGCCCCAGCCCAGCCCACGGGGTTGTTTTTGGCTGGATACCTGTTCGGGCTCACTCTTTCCAACGATGCCGCGGATGCCGTCAACGATCTCGACATTGCGACCGGCGCCGCAGCGAGCGACGGTGCCACACCGGTCTTGATGTCTCTTTCGTCTATATTGGTGAAACGGCTGGATGCAAATTGGGTCGTAGGCACAAATCAAGGCGGCCTCGATACCGGGTCAGTGACCGATGCGACTTACCACGTGTTCCTGATCCAAAGGTCCGACACGGGCGTCGTCGACGTGCTGTTTTCTCTGTCGCCGACAGCCCCGACGATGCCAACGAGCTATGACCGCAAACGCCGGATTGGCTCCATCCTTCGTCTTGGATCAATACTGGGGTTCCGCCAGATAGGGGGCCGGTTCCTGCTGAATGCACCCAGCGCGATACGAGCCTCTGGGGCTGCTGTGACCAATATTTTGGTAAACTGCATCACGCCCGCAGGCGTAAGGGTCAGGCCGATCCTTTCGTCGCAAGTTGGCATGAATGCAGGTTCAGCTGGCCAAAACTCTATCGGCGATGGAGACTCCGCAACGACCACATTCCAGTACCAGCAATGCAATTCGTCAGCGCTGGATACGACGATTGTCGATGTCGTTTACACCAACACAACTCAAGAAATTCGGTTCAGCTCCAGTACGAGCATTGGCACATTTACATCGAACACGCTGAACAGGCTTGGATGGTGGGATGACAGAGGGCAGTTGGCATGACCGATATTTCTCAGCCAAACTGGTCCGAACGTGATGACCGCAACAACGAAGTTGTGCCGCAGGGATGGCCCGACACGCTGCCGGCCTCTGTTGGCCAGGTCGGGAGGGCAACAGCCGCCGGCATCAAGCGGTTTTGGAACAGGGCCAATCCCGTTTATGTGACAACGGGTTCTGCCGACAACTATGTTGTCATGACTGAATCTCAGCCGGCCTTCCTGACGCTTTTCGAGATTATCCGTGTACGGGTCAACAGGTCGAATACTACGACGACGCCGACACTGAAATACGCAAGGCCCAGCCCGCGCACGATCGTCAAAATCTCCTCTGCCGGGATTGTCCCTGTCATTGCCGGGGATATGGTCGCGGGTAAGGACCATTCGTTCTGGTTCAACGGGACGAATTTCGTTCTTGCTGATCCAGGCACGGTGGATTCGTCAGCGGTCATCGGCGTCCTGAAGACAGCCAACAACCTTTCGGAGCTGACCGCCACTCAGGTGACAGCCCGTGGGAATATTGGCGCGGCTCCTTTGGACAGCCCCACGTTTACGGGGACTGTGACCATTCCGTCAGGGGCGGCCATCTCGGGCTATGCTCCGTTAGCCGGCCCGACGTTTACTGGCGTCCCAGCGGCTCCCACAGCCTCGCCGGGCGCCAATAGCACGCAGATCGCCACTACCGCCTACGCCGATGCAATCGCCTCCCTGAAGCTCTCCCTGACGGGCGGCACGATGAGCGGCGCAGTCAACTACAACTACAACGCTTTGAATAACCCAGCCGGTGTGTTTCTGACTGGCTATCTCAATGGCCTTACTCTGGCAAATAACGCCACTGACGCGGTCAACGACATTGATATCGCTGTTGGTCGGGCTGCGAGCGATGGCGCCACACCGGTCTTGATGAGCCTCGCATCGGGGCTGACAAAGCAGACTGATGTTCTGTGGGCTGTGGGGAACAACCAAGGCGGCCTAGACACCGGGACGGTTGGGAACAACACCTATCACGTGTTTCTTATCCAGAGGTCGGATACGGCTGTCGTTGACATCTTGTATTCCTTGTCCGCAACCGCACCGACGATGCCGACCAATTACGACAGGAAGCGCCGGATTGGATCAATTGTCCGCGTCGGCGGGTCCATAAAGGCCTTTTCGCAGAACGGCGACGAGTTTCTGTGGCTCGTGGCAGCTGGCGATGTCAGTGGGGTTGCCATCAGCACCACGGCGTTGACCCCTGCGCTTACTGTGCCTACTGGGATAAAAGTCAATGCGCTCTTCAACGGCAATCTGTTCTCCGCGACAGCCGGCGCCCTTGGTCTGCTCAGCGCGATTGACCAGACATCGTCGGTCGCTAACACTCCGGCAGGTAATGCCAGCTTCTATATCCCGGCTGCGAACACTTCAAACGTCGGATCTTTCAATATTCGCACGAACACATCCGGGCAGATAAGAGTGATCGCCAGTGTGGCATCGAGCTACAATATTTCGACTTTCGGATGGATCGACACGAGAGGCAAGCTCCAATGACAATTTCAATCAACGTGCTACCAAGCGGCGCCGACGATGGGGTCACCTTCAAAACCGTGTCGAAAGCCATCGCTTTCGGGGCACCGCAACTGACAACGGACACCGTTGCCATTGTATTAGCGGCTGGGAATTACGCGGAAACGGCCGTAACCCGGTTTCAAGACCCAAACGGGCACAAGTTGAGCATCAACGGGCCGACGCCGGCCGCGGCAACGATTTCCTCTGTCACGTCGGTTTCTGGGACAGGTGGGGCATGGAGCGTTGCTCTCTTGGTCAACGACACCAGCGCCATGCTTGTCGGGAACGTGATCGAGATCTACGGCACATCCGGGCCGTGGAAACATGAGATGCACCGCGGCGCATGGAAGGTAACATCCATCGCGGATGCGACCCATGTCACGGTCATGAATACAACCTATAACCAGCAGCCTCCGGCGGGTTCTGTCACTGGGGCTATCCGCATTTTCCTTGCCCAGATCAACTTTACCGGCAGCGGCGGCTATATTTTTGCAGGGCTCGGCGGCTTTTCAAACTGTGCCATAGTTGGCGACGGATTCACGAATGGCGGCGGCGTCTGGAATGGGTATGGGGAGCCAAGCCCCATCGGGCGCACCTGCATTGGACCTCATCTCGCAATCGTCGGGTTTGGCATCGAGGGCGTACGAGCAAACTACGGCGGCATCATCATCGCCGATACCTGCGTTTCGTCCGGCAACGGCAACAATGGTTTCATGGCCCGCGACACATCGCAACTGAAGCTCACCAACTGCGTTTCGTCCGGCAACGGGTGGCTTGCGGGATCGGCGCCGGGCGGCTGCAACGGCGTTCTCAGCCAGGATACCAGCTCGGTCTATGCCTTTGCCTGCCAGTCGATCGGCAACCTTGGGGAAGGTTATTATAGCCGAATGAGCAGCAACCTCTTGTGCGACAATGGCGGCCCATGCCTGGCAGCAGGCAACTCCAATGGTTTCAGAGCCGCGCTCGCCTCCACCCTTCAGTCGGTCTATGGGCAGGCGCTATATAACATCGGCAATGGTTTCAAGGCAGAAGAGAACGCTTCTCTTCTGGTCAGTTATTCCCTCGCCAGCGGATCGGTGAACGGATACGTCGCGATGTCGGGGTCTACGGTTGACGCGAGGAATAGCAACGCATCCTCCATCAGTTCGACGCCCTACTATGCCGACACGCTCGGAACGGTCACGATGTCCGGAGCGGTTGGCCTGACCGGATCATACCCGACCGCGAATGCCGCCCGCTCGACCACCGGTGATTTTGGCAAGGTCATCAATTGACGGCTTGACGGACGTACCGATGAAGATATCTGTTCCCGCCAAAATTGGGAGCAGATAAATGATGTTGTTTTGCAAACGACCGTTCTACAAGACCCCGGAAGGGGCGATCAGCAGAACGATCATAAACCAGGACGAGGTAATCGCCTTTATTGAGGCTGAAGGCGGGAAAGTAATCAGCCCGGAAGCCATGACGGCGGATGAGCAGAGGGACGCCTTTTCGAGCGCCAGCATCATCATAGCCATGGCTGGCAGCGCGTTGGCAAATGCCGTTTTCTGTCGACCGGGGACAACAATCATCATGGTTTGCCAAAATCAGATTGTGCAGCCTGCCTATTTCGGTTTCATGTTCGATGCGCTAGGATTGAACTTCGCTGTCGTGGCTTGCGAGCCCGTCGAAGGATCAAACCCGCACCCTTCTCATCTCAGCGTCACGGTTGACCTTGAGATACTGAAGCAGGCTATCGAATACGGGAGGCAGTTTGAATGATGGTGCCCAACATTCTTTGCATTGGTGGCCCGCTGGATGGCCAATATTCGCATAGCTTCTCTCCACCGATTTCCCAGAAAAACCCGGAATCAACGCTGATCCCGCACGCTGGGACCGTGTACGTCACTTACGCCGAGCATCGGATTACACTCCCCAACGGGCAATTCTCAAAAATATACGCTCCGGATAACATGACCGAGCGGGATATCGCCAAAGCGGTCAAGAAGCACTTCCGCTAGCCATCAGACATCAAAGACCAGTTCGGGCGCTCTTCGGGGCGCCTTTTTCTATGTCAAAAGGGCGAATTCTTCACGGCTGCGGCCGCGCTCTAAACCTCTCCCACATC
>Ga0247742_10001393_pt1 | contig 17016 bp, 13 predicted proteins | sample UWRJL208509C2_FD_180944 | JGI IMG/M metagenome (GOLD analysis project Ga0247742, IMG submission 180944) | Plant litter microbial communities from Arlington Agricultural Research Station in Wisconsin, United States - UWRJ-L208-509C-2 | ecosystem: Environmental > Terrestrial > Plant litter >...
CAATGTAAACAGACTATTTTATTGTGAGAGATCTTATTGCATAAAGACATAAAAAAATCGCCTGAAAATTACTCTTCAGACGACATCTATTCTTTTATAATAGTATCCTTAATTCATTTTATCTATTTTTTCTACTTTACTTTTCCAAAACTGCATAAGACAGAAAGAAACAATAAGCGAAGTCGCTACTGATTCAAATAACAACCCTACACAATACTGGTAAATTGAGATCTCACCTCCACCAAAAAGAAAACCTTCTGAAAGTGTTTTGAGATAAGCCTCTCCGCCTTTAAAATGGATATAAATTAACAGTGCTGCTACACTTAGTATTGCTCCTATCATTGAAGTCACTATCGCAGCAAGCAGATTTGTATTATATCCTCTCACACCATCTGCATTATTTTGACTGATTGTGCGGTTCACACCATATACTACTATAAAGAGATTGAGCGCTCTTAAATAAAAATGATTGCTTAGCCCTAAAAAATCCATAATTAAAAAGTATATCCCTATACCTAAAAATATGATAACTCCGTTGATAAATGGTCTTGATAAATTCATAACTGTACTTGATTTAATTTAGAATAATTGATTGCGTTTTAGGCTAATTATTTTATTAAAGGTACAAAAGTTAATTTGTAATAGGGGTGGATAATCTTACAAAATTCCCATATTATTACTAATGCAATTGTCATTTTAGCAATTCCATTGACTACTCATGAAATTTACCTGATAAGCCTTCCATTTTCATCATAAAGCAAAACCCATTCATTATGAAAAAAATAATCCCATTTTGCTTTTGCAAAATCTGTTTCAGGATTTACTAATGGCTTATAATCTCCGTGATTTATAGCGATTTTACTATCTACAAAAATACTGACATCTTTTCCTTTTGCCTTATATTCCTTTTTAATATACTGTGCCATCTGCCAGATGCCGTCTGGTTTGGTTCCAACAAATGAAATCTGCTTGGCACTCAGATGCCTCCTTAAATCATAAAAGAATACTTCACCCGTACTGTTATCCCTTACCTTAAATTCTGTATATCCGCTTCTGGCCCTTAACATCATCCTCCAGCTCATCCTATGTCCCTCTTCCGTCCATAGCACATCTCCTTTGATGAAATAATGCCTTACCGGAAGTGCCAGCTGAATAATAAAATACGGTATAAAGAAATATTTTAAAACCGACTCTCCTACCATTTTAGTTTGCTGACCCTCTGGAGCAACTTGTTTGGAGAAGAATAATTTTCTTACTTTTTCAGCAGGATAGAAAAAAACGACAAAACTCAATGCAAAAAACGGGAAGATTCCTATTTTTAGAAAAAGTGCATTAAACAAATGGAAAAATATTGAAGCTACAAAGGCAATTGTCCTTGTTCTTTTCCACAGCAACAATGGAACAATAAACAAGTCGAATACAATTCCCGAATAAGCTATAAAAATATGAAACCAACGCTGACTGAACAATTCCTGTAGTAAGGCATTAGTAGTCGAATCCTTAAAAGCTATATTAATAAAAGTACCATCCATCCATCCCGGATAAACTTTAGAAATTGATGCAAAAAAATAAACTATAGAGATCTGCAGGATCATTACCCACGAACACCATTGAGGCATGACATAACTTCTTATTGCAGGATTCTTCCTGACATCTAAAGAACAGAACCTGTTAGCCGGCAAAAAGAACATAATCAACGAAATCAACAACAACAGGTAATAATGATTGTTATAAGAAGATTTCTGCATAAAATAAGCACCGGCCCATAGTATTGTAAACAGGCCTATACTAAAGCGGTATTTATAACCGAACATAACCAAAAGCCCGAGAACCCCCATTACAGCAAAGTAAAAATACATTCCATTTCCGGGAAGTGGCTGTATCCATTCCATACCGATATAGGAGAAGGTAAATTTCGGATCTATAAAATTGTGCTTTACCCAACCCGTAAAAATAGCGCCAAAAGTTTCTATAGAAAGTAACAGTCCGAAAAAGATCCTGAAAAGGATTAATCCTGCGTTATCAATCGGTAAAAATAACTTCCTGATCATTGTGTCCATTATTTATATAGGCTAATGAGCTTACTTTATCCAGTAATAGCTGATCTTTAAGCTCATCTAATGATTTGAATTTTTTTTCTTCACGGAGTCTTGACAAAACAGCTACGGACAATTTACGATCGTAAAGATTCTCGTCCAGATTAAAATAGTTAACCTCTATAGTCTGCATCTTACCGCCTACTGTTGGATTTATGCCAATATTCATCATTCCAAAAACCGTTTTTCCATCAATTATACTACTTACCACATATACCCCCTGAGCAGGAATCAGTTTATAAGTCTCTTCTATATGAATATTAGCCGTTGGATACCCTATAGTCCTGCCTAATTGTTTTCCCTTTACGACAATTCCGGTAAAAAAATAGTCATAACCAAGGTATTTGTTAGCGAGCGATATATTGCCGTCTGTTATCGCATTTCTTATTTTGGTAGAACTTACAGCAACCTCATTGACTTCCTGTTGTGATATCTGCTCCACTTCGAAGCCGTATAGCTGTCCAAATATAATCAGATCATCAATGTTGGCTGTCCGGTTTCTTCCAAAGCGATGATCATGCCCTATTATTATTTTTTTAATATTAAAAATATCAACCAGGATATTCTTTACAAACTCTTCTGCTGTAAGTCTCGAAAAAGCTTTATCAAAAGGATGTATAACAAGATTATTAAGGCCTGTTTTTTCCAGAAGCAGTGATTTTTCTTCTATCGTATTGAGGAGCTTTATTTCAGACTGGTCTTGTAAAACCATTCTGGGATGAGGAAAAAAAGTAAGTAATAAGGTCTCACAATTGCATTCGGCTGAACTCTGGACCAACCTTTCAATAATTTTTGTATGCCCTATATGCACACCATCGAAAGTGCCTAATGTTACTATAGTTTTAGACCCTGTTTTAAAATCCTGAATAGAATGAAAAATCTTCAAAGTTTTTTATTTAGAATTTTACAAATTTATACTATCTACAGGAGATAAAAAAAAGATTAGGGCCTGTTGTGACAAAATACCAGTTAGTTTCTATTCTTTTATAAAATCCATATTTTTATCATAAAAGTTTATAATATTTAGACACAGATTACAAAATTCATTAAATTTGGGCACAATTTAAACTATCTAAAAATGAAAAAAGTCTTACTCTTCTTGTTTTTTTTCAATGTATTCTTTTTTAGTCAGGCCCAACAAAATCCATTATGGACAAAATTAAGCAATGACAGAACAGCTACATCTGAAAAATTCGAAAGAAAGTCCACTCCTAAAGAATTCCAGATTTATGCGCTTAACCTTGATTTATTGAAATCAAAATTAGCAAAAGCTCCTTCAAGAGAATTCAACAAAACCAAAGCCGGAGTTGTTGTTGCATTTCCAAATGCTGAAGGTACCCTTGAAAATTTCAAAGTATACAATGCCTCTGTAATGGCACCTGAACTGGCTGCCCGCTATACGGAGATACAATCCTATGTAGGTGTAGGAATCGATGACCCAACTACATCTATCCGTTTTTCTGTAACCCTTTTTGGAGTTCATACCATGACTTTTACAGGGACAGGTGAAACAAGATATATAGACACTTATACTAAAGATCTTAAAAAATATATTGTTTATAACAGAAGCCAGCTTGAAAATCCTGAAGGGTTTTCATGTGGAGTAGTCAGTGTAGAAGATGCTCATAATGACGCATCAGAAAGAAATACAAATGCGATACAATCTAATACCGGAATTCACCGTGTATACAGACTTGCTGCTGCAACAACTATTGAATACTCCAATTTTCATATTAGCGCAGCAGGATTAGGTAATGGTACAACTGATCAAAAGAAAGCAGCCGTACTTGCCGCCTTAAACGTTACTATGACCAGAGTAAATGGAGTATATGAAAGAGATTTATCTCTTACTATGCAAATTATAGCTAATGAAATGCCTTTAATTTCTATAGGTTCGGATAACTTATCAAACAATGACAATGGTTCTTTAATAGATGAAAGCCAAAGCTTTATAGATTCGAATGTAGGTAACGGAAATTATGACATAGGACATATGTTTTCTACCGGCGCAGGCGGACTTGCCCAACTTGGATGCGTTTGTGTTTCATCAAGAAAAGGCATGGGTGTGACAGGTGTTTCTGCACCTATAAACGATGCTTATAATATTGATTATGTAGCACATGAAATGGGCCACCAGTTTGGAGCGAACCATATTTTTAACGGGACACAAGGATCATGTGGCGGTGGAAACAGAAATGCAGGTACTGCAGTAGAACCTGGAAGCGGAACAACGATTATGGGCTATGCCGGAATCTGTGCCGGTGATGATATCCAACCTCACTCGGACGCTCATTTTAATGCTGTCAGCCTTGGAGAAATGAACAACCATATTTCAGGTTCAGGAAATTGCTCTGTAAATACTGCTATAACTAATACTGCTCCGATGATAGTTGCCAATAACTATACTATCCCTAAAAGCACTCCTTTTATATTAAATGGAAGCGCAATAGACAACGGAAACGTAGCTTTGACCTATTGCTGGGAACAAACTAACCTTGGCAACTCTACAACTTCGCCGGTTGCAGGAAACACTTCAGGACCTAATTTTAGATCCCGCCCACCTTCAACATCATCTGAAAGATATATGCCCCTATTATCAAGTGTTTTAGCTAACAATATCACACCTTCATATGAGGTAGTACCTTCTGTAGCACGAGTGCTTAATTTCGCACTTACTGTAAGAGATAATGACGTATTAAACGGTTCACAAACTAACAGGGCAAATACGACTGTTACTATCGTAAACGTAGGCCCTTTTTTGGTAACTTCACCAAACACGAACGTTTCCTGGCCAGTTGGATCAAACCAGACCGTTACATGGGATGTAGCAGGGACAACTGCAAATGGTATTAACTCCAATTTTGTAGATATCTATTTATCTACAAACTCAGGAACAACTTTTTCTACTTTACTGGCAAGTAATGTTCCTAATGATGGATCTGAAATTATTACCGTTCCAAATAATATCGGTACTTCCAACAGAATTATGGTAAGATCACATGACAATATCTTTTACGATCTTTCTAATGACTATTTTTCTATTACTGCAGCACCTTCACCAACTTTCTCTCTGGCTTATAACGGAGTAGCAGGTGAGCAAAATGTAACAGGCTGTCTAAGCAGCCCTACAGCTTATACTCTAAAGTATAATACTGTTGGTGCTTTTACAGGAGCAACTACTTTTACCGCTACCGGTAACCCTCCGGGTTCAACTGTGACTTTTTCACCTCAGTCGGCCACAACAACAGGGATTGTAACTTTTACAGTAAGCAATGTGACTACCGAAGGATTTTATCCAATTGTAATTACAGCAACTTCTGGAGCTACAACAAAAAAAGTAAATCTATACCTTGAAGTTATTGACGCTTTCTTTTTTGGATCACCTCCAATAAGTCCTGCAAATAACGCAATTGAACAACCTACAACTTTGGACCTGACATGGGCTCCTGACGCATTATTTGCTACTGCATATGATGTTGAAATAGCTACACTTCAGATACTGTTTCAGAAACCACGTATACTCTTCTTGCCTTAAATGAGGGAACTACTTATTACTGGAGAGTTGCACCAAGAGTTGGTGGATGTAGAGGCGATTTTTCTGAAACTTTTAAATTCACTACTGCAGCATTAGGAATTGAAGATAATACTGCATTTGACTTTTCTGTTTATCCAAATCCAAATACCGGAAGCTTTACTATTCAATCTGATAAATTCACTTCAGAAAAAATTAAAGTTCAGGTATATGACATGAGAGGAAGAATGATGTATAATAAAGAATATACTGGAAGTAACGTTTTTAATGAAAACATCCATATGGATAATGCTGAAGCAGGAGTTTATCTTCTTTCAGTATCTGATGGAATGAATAAAGATGTTAGAAGGATTATTATAAAATAAGTAATCATTTACATTAATAAAAGAGGCTGTTTCACAAGTTGAGACAGCCTCTTTTTCTTTTTTTATTTGGACTCCTATCGGACGTGAGTCTCAAATATTCAATTCTCAAAGACTTGTTTTAGCTTTGAGACTTCCACTTTTATTTATTAACCATCTCAGATTACTTCTTCGATATCTTATCTGATTTCAGAAGATTACCTTTATTGTATATCTTCAGATAATAGATGCCCGAAGCAAAGTCTTCAATATAGACATCATTGCGGCCATTAGACATTTTTTGCGTTTTAACAATCTGTCCTAATGTATTATATATTTCTACAAAATCAGCCTCTATCCCTGATGTAGCAATTGTAAAGTATGCCAATGCGGGATTTGGATAAACCATTATATTATCATCCTTGCCAATAACTTCACTGGCCATTTTATTCATTGCCCCCGGCAAAACAGTACTTATTCTGGTCATGAAATTAGCAGAGATTTGGTTATAAAAAGTAAAACTTCCACCGGTAACTATCTTACCATCGGGCTGTATATTAAGCGAATTTACTGTTCCAACCTTACTGCCCCTACCATCACTCGGATAACTAAATCCATCAACGGGATCAAAAGACAGGTCAAGAGTTCCGGAAGCATTCAATCTCGCAATTCCTTTCCTACTATAGCTGCTGCTAATGTTCATGAAAGTACCGCCAATAACTATTTTATTATCTGTCTGTACATCTATAGTCCTTAAAGGTGTCCCACCGTTACCTGTTATATATATAAGATCCGGAACGAAAGTAAGATCAAGGCCTCCATTCGTATTTAATCTTGCCAGAAATTTTCTGGTTACGCCATTATATTTTGCAAAATCACCTCCAACTAAAATTTTACCGTCAGTCTGTATCTTAAGGCTGACTGCTGATCCAATGGCATTTGTAGTAGTCGTGAAATTTGTTCCGGTGACAAATGATGTATCATTACCCCCGCCTGAAGTCAGGCGTCTAATACCACCACCAAAACTACCCACAAGTATTTTACCATCGGTCTGTATTCCCAAACAGTAAACACTTGATAAATCAGTAATAGAAGCAAAAGTGGTATCCAGTGTCCCATTGGTATTTAGGCGTATCAGGTTTATCCTCGAAACACCATTATAACTTGTAAAACTTCCACCAACAACAATTTTTCCATCACTTTGTACAACAACAGCATTAATGGAGTTAGTTCCATTAAAACCGGTCCCGATGGCAAAAGTTGTATCTAATGTCCCATTGCTGTTCAGCCTTGCAATTCCATCTCTTGCAATTCCGTTATAAGTTGTAAAAGTTCCCCCTATGATTATCTTACCATCGGTCTGGATTGCAGAAGTTAAAACAGATCCGTTTGCACCTGTTCCAACAGTAAAAGAAGTATCAAGGCTCATATCTGTATTCAATCTGGCAATCCTGTTAATAGGAGTATCATTATAAGCCGTAAAATCACCTCCAAAAATTATTCCGCCGTTGGATTGCAGGTTAGTTGTATTTACGACATCATTTGCTCCGGTTTCATTACAAAATGCGCTAATTGTTTTTGTGGATATGGCTGTACAACCCCCGGCATTAGTTAAGGTCAATGTTAGTGTACCCGGCAGGGATGTCCAATTAACAGTTACCTCTGGTTGATTATTGGCTCCAGCTATGTTTCCGCCTGTTGCTGTCCAGACTACTGTATTGCCTTCAGGTATATTGACTGAATTATAAGTCAGGTGATTTCTTGTAAGACATGCTGTCGCATCACCAAATATTTCCAAAGCTGTAATCGGATCTATTGTTACTGTTGTCTGCGCAACAAATACATTGGTACTGCTATATACCTTAACAGTATAGGTTCCGGGAGCCGAAAATACATGCGTAGGCGTAGTAACTGTTGAAGCATTGTTTGTGGTACCCGAATTTACATCCCCAAAATCCCATCTAAACGAGCTAAAGCACAAAGCCGGTGAAACGTTTGGAAAAAACTTATACGTCTGACAAGCTGTAGCATATACACTCACTGAACTGCTGGCCACTCCTGATATGGTACTTGGAAGAGCCAACTCAACATAATTAGAAACTAAGACATTTGGAAATAGTGGACCATTTGGCGTGAATTCACATGCATTTGTATTTGAATCTGTTACAAGCAAATTCGGCTTATGGATAACTCCCATCCTATAATTATCTATATATGGAGCATCTATATAATATATCTTACCATCAGGCCCTCTTTTTAAAGCTCTTGGTGTAAATTCAGTGCTGATAATTTTACGTGACACCAATGGGTTTGCCGCACTGATATCAATTTGATAAAACGCACTATCCACATCCGATGTGTACATTAACCTGGAGTCGGGGCTAAATTCCACACCTTCGATCCAGGTATAATTTGATACTTCGAAAAAAGTTTGGGGGTTACTGATTATTCCGGAATATTTATCAAAATCGAATAATAAATTAGATCTGTCGTTATTGCCAGTACCCCAGCTTATATAAGCTATTTTATTCCCATTTGGAGAAATATGCATTTTATCAGAAATATGATTATTTGGCAATAGTATACTGCTTTTATAACTAAGGCCTGCTGTGGTAAGTGAGAATACAGTCAGGTAATACCCATCGCTCTTTTTCAGGGTCGTAAAAATATAATAACCGCCACAATGTTGAAATGCAACCATAGATGTTCCTCCATAAACCGCATTATCATTTCCTGCCAAAAATCCTGTCATGCCTGTAAGGGCGGTAATAGGCACGTTTACAGTAGCGGCAGGCATCGTTGGTACTGAACCCGACATGGTAATAACTGTACTCCTTAAACCATCAAGGAGATTATTATTAGTAATACCAACTGTTCCTTTTGTAAAAATATAATAGGAGGCTGAATTTGAAGGATTAGGAACAATTATAACTCCATCTAACCCCCAATAATTGCCTTTCAGATCAACTGCAGTCCCGGCTGTCGTATTTAGTACAGTGTGATCTGCTTTCCAGACTTTAATTGAATTCGTATAAAAAAGAACGGCTCCTGTAGTGCTGCTTTGAACCGCACAACCTCTTGAAATAAAATTTTCTTCCGGCATACTGTTGTCTACCACAGGTACACCTGTACCAAATTTTAAGCCGTTGGTACTGGACAAATACCAGTTTGACTTGCCATTCAATATAGGAGAACAGGCAGTAACATAAATCTGGGTTGTGTATACGGTACTTTCACCATTTCTTGTAAGGGTAAGGGTTGCTGTAAATGGCGAACCTGTTGCAGAGGTATACGTATGGGATACCGCAGTTGTACTGGTACTGAATACGGCATCTCCAAAATTCCATGCATAAGTGGTGTTTGCCGCATTTGCGACCAAAGGTGTAAAAGTTACAGCAGTTCCTGTACAAGGCTGATACGTACTTGGAGTAAAAGTAGCCGACAATATTGTGGCATATCCACAAACACCTGCATCAATAAGATTATCCGGTGAAAATAACTTTCTACGGTATAAATTTAATGTTTCAAACATTCTTTCTTTCTGACCGGCTGTAAATTCCGTTCTACAGACATCATTGGTATAATCCATAAAATTATTGATATCATCCGGTATGTCGGTTCCACAGGAATTGATATTTACCGGGCAACCGGAATTTGCACTGCTCACCTGGGGAGTATCACAAACGAGGTCCCCTTCATCTTCGCAACTCGCAGTATCATTACCACTACATCCTCCCTGAAAGGTATGGTAAAGGTTAAGGTAATGTCCAACTTCATGCACCAACACCCGACCTAAATTATTTGATGCTATTAAATTACACCCACTGCAATTGGTCACATCTCCAAAAACATCATAACGCATCACTATACCATCAAAAGTAGGAGAAGTTCCGGGATATAATGAATATCCTGCAATACCTGTTGATCCGGCCCCGTCACTGATACTTTTTACTACCCATATCCTCAAAAACTTATCGCCTGAAACTGTAGAAAGTGTAGTATTATTGACAAGGGTTGTCTGTCCTTGTTGATTCATCACATGATTCGTCATTGAGCTTTGTAAATGGATAATCCCCGGCACCGCCTGTATCCCTCCTGTAGGCACTGGTATAGACGTGGTACTGGCTACTCTGGTTGCCAGACAGAACTCAAGGCCATAATCAGAAAAGTTGGTATTCAATGCTGTGATCTGGCTTTGCACCTGGGTATCCGAAATATTCACAGCTGCAGTTCCGTCATGTATAACATAAACCACAACAGGTATTGTCAGTTTCCCCGCCGTAACGCGATTTGCAGCGCCCTTTTTCCTGCTTTCTTTAATAGCAGCATTCATCCCATTTATCCTGTTTTGGATGTCGGGATTTTCCTTTATCAGGGAATTCATCAGCTGATCAGTTCCGCAGCTGGGTTTTAGTGTTTGTTTTTGGGAATGTCCAAGCATGCCAATAAACAGAAAAATAAGGCAAATAATTTTTCTCATAATTAATCAGGTTAAGTTATTAGGATAATATTGAATCGAATTTAGGGATAAATATTCCAGCAATTAATCATAAATAAATTTGTTTATTAAATTAATTTTAACATAATGATTTGACTAATTCAAACAAAAACACCTTAACCAACGAATTATAATTATTACACTAAACAAGTCGGGCGTCCTATATAGGACGCCCGACTTGTTTAGTGTAGATGGGTTTATTTTATGCTGAAATTTATTCTCTGTAGTACCTGCGGAACTTCATCTATATGAAAATCGAGATCAAACCTCTTAATGCCTTTATCACTATCCGTTTTCAGACTGCCACTTTTGATCCTGTAGTATCCTGTAGACCCTTTACAAAAACAAAATCTTCCAAAAAGCATTTTTGCCTGCTGTAAGTTGGCATCAGAGATTACCGAAGATTTTGCGTCATTATTTATTTCGAATACAATCTCTTCCCTATAGCCTGCATCCATTATATCTTTACGAACTGTTTTGGTATACGTATATACAATAACCGTTTTATCCTTACTGTCCTGCAGTTCATAATAGAGCTCGCCTAATTCGGATGTTTTTACTACTATTGTCTTATCCGTATGCACCTTAATATCACAGCTGCCCTCTTTGGGGCACGTATCCGGAACTGTTGTATCCTCTTGCAGGATGACATATTCTTTTTTGGCAGTACATGAAAAGAGCAATAGTATTATAGCGGAAAGCAGGATCGTTTTCGTTTTCATAAGAATAGTTTTTGGCACTGTATAGCCATTTATACTTTTATTTACCATTATAGGTCGTCATTGTGTTTTCAAGCCCTGCAGTTCCAAATGATCTTATGATCTCTGAAGCCAGCTCAAGCCGTTCAGGCAGCTTAACCTTTTCCTCCTCATCCCAGTCGCCAAGTACATAATCAACCTGTTGTCCTTTTTTAAACTGGTCGCTGATCCCAAACCTGAAACGCGCATACTCCTGGGTATTCAGCATAAGATTGATATTTTTCAGACCATTATGCCCGCCATCACTCCCTTTTGGTTTGATCCGAATAGTCCCAAATGACAGATTCAGGTCATCAGTAATAACCAGTACATTCTCAAGAGGTATATTCTCTTTGTCCATCCAGAACTTCACCGCTTTACCGCTAAGATTCATATAGGTGTTTGGTTTCAGTAAAAAATAACTCCTGCCCTTAAACTTATATTCAGCAAGGGCACCGAGCTTTACAGTTTCAAAAGTCAGGGATTCCTTTCTGGCCAGGAAATCTAATATTTTAAAACCTATATTATGTCTTGTATTTACATATTCGGCTCCTATATTACCAAGGCCTACTATTAAAAATTTCTTCATCGGATCGACAGTTTCTTGTTTTGGTGTTGGCGAAAATATGTTAGCAAACCAGTTCATCATACAAAAATAAGAGAATTAGAGAATCTGGGACAGATTGATACATTTAATTTCGTTTTTGAAGGTTCTGTTGATTTCAGTTTCCATTTCCTTCGTTTTAAAACAATTGTAAAAAAAAAGCACCGGTATGAACCGGTGCTTTCTGAACTATTTTGAAAGAAATTATTTTTTCTTTCCTTTTGCAGGAGCTTTTGCTGCTTTTGCTGCTTCCTGAGCTGCTTTCATAGCCGCACGTGAGATTCTCACCTGTGCTACAACAGTATTATCAGGGTGTAACAATTTGTAATTATCATTAGCTACAGCAGTAACATATAATTTGTTACCCATTTCAAGTTTAGAAATGTTAGCTTCGATAAAATCAGGAAGGTTTTTTGGTAAAGCTTTCACTTTCAATTTACGTGAGTTAACACGTAAAACACCACCTAATAAAACACCTGGAGAAACACCAGTTACTTTAACAGGAACTTCCATTGTAATTTCCTTGTCTTCGAATAATTCGAAGAAGTCAATGTGTAAAATTTTGTCAGACACCGGGTGAACCTGGATGTCCTGAAGAACTGCATTGAATTTTTTACCACCAAGATCGATCTCAACTGTGTGAGCGTTTGGAGTGTAAACCAAGCTTTTGAATGAACTTTCTTCTGATGAGAAATGTACTGCCTGATTTCCTCCGTATAATACGCAAGGAACCAATCCAGCATTACGTAGGGCTTTAGTAGCTACTTTACCCACGCTTTCTCTTTCTGATCCTTTAATTGTAATCGATTTCATTGTAAAAATATATAGTTAAAAATAAAAATTAAACTTTATAAGGGCGTACTGTTGCTTCCTGCCCTATGTGACACCAAAGGTATTACATTAAAAACTTCCCACTTATGGAATTGTTGTTTTGTACCATTTGCATTACTTCTGCAAAAAGAGGAGCACAACTCACTACTCTTATTTTTCTTGATTCCTTTTTCAAAGGAATAGAATCGGTAACTATCAGTTCGCTCAATTGCGAATTTTCAATTTTCTCATATGCTTCCCCGGATAATATAGCATGCGTACAGATCGCTCTCACGCTCAATGCTCCTTTTTCTATCATCAGATCGGCCGCTTTTGCCAATGTTCCTCCAGTATCGATCATATCGTCTACCAGTATCACATTTCTGCCTCTTACTTCTCCTATCAGCTCCATTGACTCAATAACGTTAGCTTCTTTTCTTTGTTTGTAACAGATTACTACATCTGAACTTAAAAACTTAGAATAGGCATAAGCTCTTTTTGAACCACCCATATCCGGTGATGCGATTGTAAGATTGTCCAGGTTCAGGCTTCTTACATATGGTAAGAAGATAGTCGACGCAAATAAATGATCAACCGGTTTTTCAAAGAATCCCTGGATCTGGTCAGCATGTAAATCCATTGTCATGATACGGGTTGCACCCGCAGCCTGCAATAAATTAGCAACCAGTTTAGCTCCAATCGGAACTCTTGGTTTGTCCTTTCTGTCCTGTCTTGCCCATCCAAAATAAGGAATTACGGCAGTGACGTGTCTTGCAGAAGCTCTTTTGGCCGCATCAATCATCAGTAAAAGTTCCATCAGGTTGTCGGCACTTGGAAAAGTGGAACAAACGATGAATACACGTATACCTCTTATTGACTCTTCATAAGAAGGCTGGAATTCACCATCACTATATTGAGAGAACGTTACTTTTCCTAACGGTATTCCATAGTCTTGAGCTATCTTTTCCGCTAGATATACACTTTGTGAACACGCAAATATTTTTGCTTCTGGTTCCTGATGTAGCATTTTTAAAATGTTGTTTTGTAGTTAGTTAGTTGTATGCCGTTTTACCGAGGTGCAAATTTAGGAATAAAATCGAACTGTGAAAGGATATTTTTAAGTATTTTTTTTAGAATTGTAATAATATTTTCTACATTTGCAGCCTGCTAAGCCGGAATATTGGTTCAATATGAAGTGTAAAGCCCGGATAATGGTTTTAGTTTTTTTAAACGCAATCATTATCCAACTTATCTGCTAATGCCCGGATGGCGGAATTGGTAGACGCGCTGGTCTCAAACACCTGTGGGAAACCGTGCCGGTTCGACTCCGGCTCCGGGTACTGAACCCTCTTTACAATTGTAAAGAGGGTTTTTTGTTTTTACCTATTTTGCAATGTGTTATTTCGATTATCTATTTTTTGCTACCTTGCTGATTATGGAGTACCAGCAGGATAAAAGATAAGAAAGCATAAAGACAAACAAAATAACAAAAGATGAAAAGCATAATTCTTAGCCTATTTACAATTGTATTATTTACCAATAATTTATTTGCACAATCTCAGCCCACCTATGACACTATATCTGTTGGCAATATTAAGCAGGTTATCTCTTACAGTGGAAGTAAAGACCTACCGCTTATACTGTTTTTGCATGGAGGACCCGGAAGTTCAAGAATGAAACAGGCAGAAGTTTTCTCTAACATTCTCCAAAAAGATTTCCTGGTAATTCAATGGGATCAGAGAGAAACAGGCAGAACACTTGCTTTAAACAAATCTTCGGTTCCCATTACGTTGCAATTGATGGAAAATGACACCTACGAGTTAATAAAACTACTTTTAAAAAAATTCAACCAAAAGAAATTGTACCTCGTTGGTGAATCCTGGGGAACCGTTCTTGGCTTCAAAATGGCAGAAAAACATCCCGATCTTCTAAACGCCTATATCGCATTCAGTCCGGTGGTGGACCAGTCCAAAAGCGAACAAATATTGCTTGAAAAATTAAAACTTGAGGCAAAAGAGAAAGGTAATATTCTGGCTGAAACTGAATTGAACTCCGTTAAAATTCCTTTTAACAATTACGAGCAACTATACTACTCCAGAAAATGGATGCTTATTCATGATGGGTATCCTATTGAAGATAAAGACGCAATAGCTTTGAAACAATATGTTGAAGATTGGGCAAAAACGTGGTTGCCAACATGGAATAAAGCAATTCAGCAAAATCTTTTTGTAGACCTGCCCAGGATCAATTGCCCGGTGTATTTCTTTTTAGGAGAAAAAGACTTACAAACGAATTTCAACATTGCCAAAGACTACTTTAAGATTTTAAAAGCACCGAAAAAAAACATATTCACATTTGAAAATGCCGGACATTCTGTGCTAACCGAGGAAGCAGAGCGGGTTCAAAAAATAATTATTGACGAAATTTTAAAAAAGATTGATAAATAATAACACTTATATGCTCATTTTGTGATTCAGACCCTCAAAACCCTCAAAAAACTAAAATTGGCCCTAACCAATTTCCGCTCCTGATACATAACATCAAAAGCCTGTGAATATTTTATTTACAGGCTTTGTTATTTACACACATAATACGATTACATTAGTATTATCTTAGCTAATAGCTATTTATTAAATCCTTTCAATGACTAAATCACTTCCGCCTGAAACTATTATTAAATTTTCCAAATGGAAAGTCTTATGGTTCATTACCATGGTATTGGTCGTTATCGCCTGCATTATATCAATTATCCAGGGAGGCAGTATCCTGAAATATATCATGTCCTTTATCGGTGTGTTGATTGGTACTGCGATAGCTTATTTTGAATATTGGGATTTGCTGATTATTAATAAGCCTCAACTGATTATAAGTACGAAGGGTATACAGGCTAACGACGGCACATTTTATGAGTGGGATATTATCAAGAATGAAAAGATCGTCCCTTTGGGATCAGTCAAACCAACTTATTTCCTATGGTTTGAAACACCCGAAGGAAACAGGAAACTCCACTTATATAACTTAAATAAACTGCCTGATCAGATCATGGAACTCATAAGACAGTACCGGGAGATGTATACTACTTTAAGCCATATTTAGAAAAGTATCTCATACATAACAGCAGTAGCCTAATGATTAATTAGAAAACACCATGAATTTATATTCGATAGTAAGTAAAAAAGATAAAGAGTTGTTATCACAATATTTAAAGAATAATGATATAAATGAGACAAATGAACAAGGGCGTTCAGGCTTGGATTCAGCAGTTTCAAATGATTTTCCTGAAGGTGTCTTTTATTTATTGGATACAGGTATCGATACTACAATACGAAATAAAAATGGCGATACTGCACTACATATTGCGGTGAAGCTTGGTATGAAAGAAGCAGTAGAAGCAATACTCAAGAAGGACTTAAGTGCTTTAAATATTAGGGATGCAGATGGGAATAACGTTTTATGGACAGCTTTGTTTAAAGGAAGATCAAACCCTGAAATTTATTTTCCTATCGCAGATATTTTATTGAAAGCTGGTGTTGATCATCGCAATAAAAATAATTCAGGTAAAGATGTTTCCTACATTTTACAAATTGCTACAGACTCTATAAAAGAAAGGATTTTGGACTTAAATAGTCACTATAATTTTTTAGATCAATAAATGGATTATTATAGGGCTTATTGCCGGTTTGGATATAAACGAATAATTAGTTGATGATAAGATGAAACACTACGCCATATTTTCTGATCACTCTGGTAAAGAAGGAGTCCCGGTTTTCTTTGAAGCGAGGATGTTTGAAGCGCCTATAAAAGGTAATGCCTTTGATAAGGAAAATACAATTTCTTATGATTGGATGAAAAAGGGGTTTAATGATTACAAGTTAAAGGATGAATTTTATCTGTATAGTAAAAGCACGGATTTAGATTTTGATTATTATGAGTTTGCCAATGATTTTATTCTATCAGAAACTTTTTTAGCCCTGATAGATAAGTATCAGGTCCAATACGCGAAACATCCTGTCCATATCTATGATGCAAAGGACAATACCAAGCTGAATCTTAGAAAGAAATATTTCTTTGTGAAATTTGATTACGCTAAAGATGTAGTGGATTTTGAAAATTCCGTTTACGAAAGCTCCATGTCTGATAAAGGCGAACCTATACATCACAATGGCGTAAAATATGTCAAAGCTTATACAAAGATTGAGTTAATCGAAAAAAACATCCCTTCAGAAGTTTTTCTAATAAAAGATGTAAAATTAGGTTTCAATCTGTTCTGTACAGAAGCTTTTAAAGCAGATGCAGAAAAAACGGGTATCTATGGGGTAATCTTTGTACCTCTTGAAGAATTTATAGATTTCACTAAGTACAGTGGTTTTTTAGGCAAAGAAACTTACGAAAGGCTGA
>Ga0247742_10001397_pt1 | contig 16983 bp, 21 predicted proteins | sample UWRJL208509C2_FD_180944 | JGI IMG/M metagenome (GOLD analysis project Ga0247742, IMG submission 180944) | Plant litter microbial communities from Arlington Agricultural Research Station in Wisconsin, United States - UWRJ-L208-509C-2 | ecosystem: Environmental > Terrestrial > Plant litter >...
CATCGGCAACATGGAGCCGTCGATTGATGTTTATCGAGATCGAATGGCCCCCATTGTCCAACAACGAGGATCGTCGCGAACCGGCGATGGCTCGTTCCAGCGAATGAGGGATGACACCTCTGGTATACGACGACCGTCGTCTGGAACGATGGGGTCATGAGTTCGTTACCCCGGCATGGAGGAAATCATGTCTCGATATCTCGACACCCCACCTTCGGTCAGCCCGCCTTCCCCAGATCTGCCAACTCACATCCGTACCAGTCCCCGTCTGAAAGGCGTGCTGTGGACCGTCGCGATTTGTGGTGCCATCGCGATCGTCTTTGCCGTGGTCGTCAGTCATGTCGTCTGAGAGCTCTCCCAGGCGGACTCACTCGGGCAAACCTGTCCGCGGAGACGGAGCATCAAGATACGAGGTGGTCTTGGAACTCAGTAGCTGGTCCGTGATCGACACATTGAGCGGTCTGCCGGCCGCATCTAACGGACGAGACTTTGTCGGCCTACGCAAGTCCGATGCGAAGGACATCGCAGATGAACTTAATCGTTGCGAATCCGAAGGTGCAGACAGCCCACTTCTTTGATTGAGACAATGCTACCTGCTTTCGGAACAAAGGAGCTCTGACGGGGGTTCCGTTCGTAGCTTCCTCTATGATCGTGTCGATGTTCGCTTTGCGAAGCCTTCACGAATCGAAAGTCTCAGTCATGAACAAATGTTTGTCGCGAGCCGTGTTGATCGCCGTCGCATGCGCGTCCGCTGGCGCGGCCCACGCGGATGAGGCCGCGTTCTTGAAATCCTTGTCGGGAAGTTGGAGCGGAGCAGGAACGGTGAAGGTGCGCGTCAACTCGCCGACGTTGAACATCAAGTGCCGGTTTACATCCGACACGACGCCACTGTCGCTTTCGCTTGATGGCAAGTGCACCAGCCTTGCGGTCTTTTCGCGGGCCATCAGTGCGGACCTGAAGGCCACAGGAAACAAATACGCCGGATCATATATCGGCGCGGGAACTGGACCCGCGGGACTTGGCGGTCAGCGCTCTGGCGATGTCATTAATCTCGGGATCACCTGGGCCAAAGAGGTCAATGGTGATCGACGAGCGCAGATGACCATCGAAAAGGTTGGCGCGCAGGGCATGCGTCTCACCACCATCGATACCGATCCCAAGACCGGCAAGTCGGTCGTGACCTCTCGTATCGATCTGCGTCGAATTTGATGCGGCATAAGCTCTACCGTACGCCCCAAAAAGACGTGACTTCATTCAACATGAGGAACTCTCCATGTATCAGTCTGATGACGAACAGCTTCGAACTCGTGCTTATGCCATATGGGAACGCGAGGGGTGCCCCGATGGCAAGCACCAGGAGCATTGGGATCTGGCCGTGAAAGAGATGGCTGGCCAAGCCGCACCTCTATTGGATCAGGGGCCTTGGCGCACGGCACAGGAGGTTGGCGAACAGTCGAACGAAAACTCGGCAAAAAAGGCCGAGTTGCTCAAGCCGACTGCCGGAATTAAGCGATAGCTCAATTTGAGACAGTGGCAACGTGGCGTCTGAGCCTTCTTTTGATTAGGCGGCCTGTTGAAAGCCGGGGCGCATAGCGCCCCGGTTACCATTTACATCTTCGGCAGCAAGACCGTGTCGACGACGTGGATGACGCCATTCGACTGCTTGACGTTTGCGATCGTCACATGTGCCACGCCGCCGCTCTCGTCGGTCAGGGTAATCTTACCCATGCTTTCCTTGACCTTCAGCACCCAGCCGCCGACCGTCTTGATGTCGTGCTCGCTGCCATCATCCTCGATCATCCTGGCGACGGTACTGGCCATCGCATCAGCGGCCACGACGTGGCAGGTGAAGATCTTGGTGAGCTTGGCCTTGTTTTCCGGCTTCAGCAGAGTGTCGATGGTGCCGGCCGGCAGAGCCGCGAAGGCTTCGTTGGTCCACTCGACACGACGACGACGCTCCGCTGTCGGCAGATTATGCTTCGTATTGTTTGTGCGTGCCGGATAGCTCAGATTCTGAGAAGAGGCTGCAACCACCTTACGAGTCTGCTTCGGAATACGAAGCCAAATAGGAACAGATCAGGAGTGAGCCATTTTGGCACACTTGCCCGCCTGGCTCAGCCCCCGCCAAACGTGGCAGCGGTTGAACGGTATCCAATCAATCCAAGGTAAAATTGTTCGGCAGGAGTTTCCCGTTCCGAGGCGTCGGCTGGTTTGAGCACACAGGCTGTAGCCATTAATTCTCCTCTGACGACGGACGATGTGTTTACCACGGACCTGCTTGGCATGATGCTTCTTTTGGTGGTGGGTTCCTAAACTTCGTTGCGCGGCAGAAAACGGGCGCCATGTTATTTGCGAGGAGCGAGCTAAAGCCAGCCAGACCGACGAAAACGCCAGAAGAGTACGCCACACAACGACGCAATCATGGCCAGCACCACGAAGTACCCATTTTGCGTCTTGAGTTCGGGCATGTTCTCGAAGTTCATCCCGTAGATCCCGGCGATGGCGGTGGGCACGGCGGCTATCGCGGCCCAGGCGGCAAGTTGTCTTGTGATGACGCCCTGCCGCTGCTGCTCAAGGAGATTGCTTGCCTCGAAGACCGAGGTGATCACGTCCTTCACCCCTGCGGTCATGCTCTCGACCCGACGGACATGGTCATGAACGTCCTTGAAGTACTTCTGCGCTTCAGAATCCACGCACGGTAGATCGAGGTGCACGAGCTTGCTGCAAAGCTCGGAGATTGGCCCGAGCACTCGCTGGAACCGGATCGTCTGGCGACGAAGGCGGAACAAGCGCTTGATCTGTTCTCGCGTCAGGAAGGAATCCAGCATCCGCTGCTCCATCCCGAGAACCCTGTCTTCGATGGTCTGAACAACCGGCAGATATCCGTCGACGACGAAGTCCAGAATTCCGTGGAGAACGTAGTCTGGGCCCAGCTTTAAGAGCTCGGGCGACTCTTCGAGCTGTTCGCGAAGCTTGCTGTGACCTCGATCCGATCCATGCCTGACGGTTACGACGTGATGAGGACCAATGAAGATCGCTGTCTCTCCATACTCGATGACGTCGCCCTCCAAGTGGGCGGTCTTCATGAACACGAAGAGCTGCTGGTCATAGACGTCGAGCTTGGGAACCTGTTTTCCCTTTAAAGCATCCTCGACGGCCAGGCGGTGCAAGCCGAAGGTCTTTTGTGCCGCAAAAAGCTCCTGCTCGTCCGGATCGTGCAGACCGATCCACGCGAACTCATTGGCGGCGTCCGGCACCTGACCGTTGTCGAGGTCGAAGGTCCCGGCACGCTTGCCATCTCGATAAAGGTAGGATGCGACAATGCTCATGGATGAAGAGAACTTTCGGCGGGAACTGATAGCCTACAGATAGGCGGCCGACGTGTCGTCCGACAGGGCCAACGGCTCACCCACTATGAGTTTTTGATATCACGCCGACTTCGAGGACATCGAAAACCACATGCCGGATGGCCCATCTTGCAGGTGGCGCACGATCGCGCCGAAAACGAAGGACTACAATTCCATGAACACCACCGACGTCGCCTCCGAAGACAGCGAGCCCGACCAACGCGGCTCACGACAAACGCCCGACGCGCCGCGCTTCATTGTCGCGCACGGATGCAAAGGTGGATGGGTCGTCAACGATCGCCTAGGACTGGTCGGGGGCATCTTCATTACCGAAGCCGCCGCCCGACACTTCGCGATCGAGGAGAGCGGCCATCATCCGGAGGAGGTGCTTCTGTCTCGTGCAGACGCGGAGATCGAGTTCCCGCGATCAAAGGCTGCATGACGATGTTTGGTCGCCACGGAGATGTTTACCTCGACCGCGAGCGCAAGATCGTCTCCGGCAACTATCGAAAGCAGCGCATGCTGAAGCAGGCCATCAATGCCGGATCGATGATCGCAACGGTCACTCTCGCCGAACTTGCGATCGGTGCGGCCTTCCTCATCAGCGGCCAGCGGCTAGATGATCATCTGTTCGCCGATCTCAACGACGCGATTGCTTGGTAACTGAAAGTAGTCGGAGGGATCGATCGCGAAGCCCGCCATGGCGATGAAGAGCCGGTCCTGCCAACCGGGCAATCCAGTGTTCGGATCTCCGACCAGTTTCCGACGCCCGACATAGAACGAGGTCGACATGATCTCGAAGTCGAACCCTGCCTTTCTGCAGAGAGGCAGGGCCTTTGTGACATTCTGATCCTCCATGAAGCCGAAGAGGAGCTGGATCGTAATGAAACGGTCCGAGAGTTTCTCGATCGTCACGCGCTCCGCGTCGGGGATGTAGGGCCGCGCGGCGGTCTTCACATTCAGGACGACGTTGTGCTCATGGAGAACGCGGTTGTGCTTGAGGTTATGCAGCAGAACGCCCGGAGTCATGTCCGGGACGCTGGTCAGGAAGATCGCAGTTCCAGGCACGTTGACGGGAGCATGATCGGAGGGTCGTTCTATCGAGGTGATGAACGTTCTCAGGGGAATGTCGCTTTGCGCGACCTTCTTACGCACCAGCAACGTTCCCTTCTTCCACGTCCACATCATCACCATAAGCGCCGCCGCGATCAGGACCGGAACGTAGCCACCATCGTGGATCTTCAGCAAGTTCGCACCGAGGAAGACGCTTTCTAGAAGCAGAAGCGGCAAGAGGACTGCAAAGGCGGTAAAAACCTTCCATCCCCAGACGACCCGCAGGAACTGGAACGACAAGACGGTGGTCACGACCATCGCCCCGGTGACAGAGATGCCATATGCGGTCGCCAGGCTCTCGGATGACCCAAAGCTGAGGATGAGGGCGAGCACGCCGATCAGCAGCACCATGTTTACGGCCGGCACATAAATTTGCCCCGTGTTGGAGGCAGAGGTGAAGCATATTTCCAGTCTGGGCAAAAAGCCGAGATGGATCGCCTGGCGGGCCAGCGAAAAGGCACCCGTGATGACCGCCTGGCTGGCGATGATCGTCGCCGCGGTGGCGAGAATGACGACTGGAAGGATCGCCCATTCGGGAAACAGCAGAAAGAAAGGATCCGAGGCTGCCTGGGGATTCGCGAGAACCAGCGCGCCCTGCCCGAGATAGTTTAGAGCAAGCGACGGAAAGACCACGGCGAACCATGCCACCTGGATCGGCTTTCTGCCGAAATGTCCGAGATCGGCGTAAAGCGCTTCGGCGCCCGTCACGGTCAGAAAGACCGCGCCCAGGATCACGAGCCCGACGAAGCCGGCATGGGTTATGAAGTCGAGCGCGTAGAGGGGATTAAGTGCTGCGAAGATCGCCGGATCGTCGGCGATGTGCCAAAGACCTGCGACGCCCATGACCAGAAACCAGACGAGCGTGATTGGACCGAACAGTTTGGAGACAGACGCCGTTCCAACTGATTGCATCAGGAACAGCACCAGCATGATCACCACGGCGATCGGCAGGACGTAGGGCGCAAAGACCGGTGTCACCAGCTTCATCCCTTCAAGGGCCGAGAGCACCGACAAGGCGGGCGTAATCATGGCGTCGCCAATGAAGAGCGCCGCGCCGATGACACCCGCAAAGAAGAAGATCGTCGCGTGCCGGCTGGTCTTCTTCATGAGCAGCGCCAGAAGCGAGAGCGTTCCACCCTCGCCCTCGTTGTCCGCACGGAGAAGAAACAGGACATACTTGAAGGTGACGATGATCGTCAGTGTCCAGATCATCAAGGAGATCAGGCCGATGACCTCTGTCGGCGTGACGCCGTCATGGGAGAACGGGCGAAGCGCTTCGCGAAACGCGTAGAGAGGACTTGTGCCGATGTCGCCATAGACGACGCCGATCGCTCCGAGCAGCAAAACGAGAAACCGCTTCGAGCCGGCGCCGTCATGATCGGCGCTGTGAGTTGTTGTTGTCATTCATGCGGTCCCTACACCCGTCCAAGGGTCGAATATGGGGTTGCACGAGCAAAAGCGAATGAAGGTTCTGTGATTTCTTGTGGTTAGGCTTGTTCGTAAACGAGATTTGGAGCAACGATCCATTGGCCACGGCGCAAGGAAGTGACGTCAAGGCGGCCGTTTCTATCTCTTTTGGCGACGCCTGCAAAGGAATACCGGCGGCCGTGCCTATCAACGACGGAGGCGCGAGCCTGCCTGCCGTCGACCACCGCGACAATCGGACCTACGCTCGCATTCACATCGAGCACGAAGTACTCGTGCGGAAGGCTGCGGCTGACGGTCATGGTCGTACCTTGATGGTGACGCTGACGGGTCGTTCGGCGTTCGGCCGGGTGGCGAGAGTTGCGCTGTTCGTTGGTAAAGGTCGCTTTCTTCGAACCTCCACGACGAACGGTTTTTGTTGCGTACGCATCCTGTGGTCCTTGTTTCTGTTAGTTGAAGATGCACTCGATCTGGCCGAGTGGGCCGAAATCGACGGCCAGGTGCTGTCTTGGCCAGACCTGGAGGATCGTCGTGCAGGACCCGGTCGCGACCACGTCGTTTGGCTCGAGGCAGCGCCCCTTCGCCTGGAGTTCGCGAGCCAGCCATGCAACCGCACTCAGCGGGTTGCCCATCACGGACGACGCCTTGCCCATCAGGACAGTCTCCTTGAACAGGAAAGTCGTGACCTCAATGTCGGCCAGCTCGGACAACGCGAAGTCCTTCATATGGTCTCCGCAAAGGGTGGCGACATGGAGGCCATAGTCTGCAATGGCTGCGTTATCACCCGCGAACAGACGACGCGTTCTCCTGCCGAGAATGCCGATGGCCGGTCGGCAGGTCAGAACAGCGTCGGCGACGCTCGCTAGGTCGATTTCTTCCCCATCGTCCGGATACGTGCGCAGGGTGGTGAACACGAATTCGCATTGGACGCCGATCGCACCGTCAGGGAGGCGGAACTCCCTCGTGTTCGACAACAGGGACGAGCCCGGAACCTCTGAAAACACGGGCTTTGTCAGGCCGAGCGTTTGACGCGAGCCATCGCTTGAACCTACGATCGCGTAGCCCTTGCGTTCGAAGCCAAGCGCGTCCTGCGCGGCTGCCTGGATTTCATATGCTTCTGCTTCGGAGGAGATCAGGTCCAGAGGGAGATCGCACAGCTCACCGTGACGGCGGCTCTTTGCAAGGATATCTGCGGTCGCGTCTTTGAGTTCGAAGTACATCTTCGTCTCCACATTGTCATTCAACGACTGGAATGTGGACCCGAGAACATAGCCTTTCCATTGGCGCCGATATCCGCGGACATCAAAATCTCATAGGGATTGGACCGCTGTTGGCCCGTCCAAAAATGTCGGCAAGGCAGTGCCCCCGAAGGTCCGATAGCCCTGCCCTGCATAAATCGCCTATGAACCATGCACAACCTGCCGGGCTCATCATCGCGGGTATGCGCCGGGAAAGACCGTTCCAACCAACTTGCAACAAACTTGGCGACCTCTTCCCAGCCGGGTTTGTTGCAAATGTGGTGGCTGCGGTTGGGAAACTCCTGAAAGGCCGTAACGTTGCCGTCGTCGTGGTAAACCCTCAAGTTCTTTCACTTAGATGAGTGCCGATCAGTTCGAACAGGATCGGACCTGACGGTTATATCGTGGTGTTTCCCCAGCTATCCACTGACCACATAGACTTTGATGGCTCCCATCGCATCCGCGTGCGACAGCAAAAGCTCACACGCGATCGTACGGACCTCAAAGCTATGAACTGCCGTATGCGACGGGCGGCGTCCCGCCGAGGTGCAAGTGCTCGGCGAGAAAGTTCACGAAGGCGCGAATTCTTGGCGAGAGATGTCGGCTCGTTGGCCACAGTGCTGCGAACTCACCGGTCTCGCGCGTGTATTCCTCCATCAGAGGAACGAGCATTCCTTCCTCGATCTGCTGCGACACTGCGAAGGGCGGGAGAAAGGCGATCCCGAATCCTTTCTCAGCGAGGTAGACGAGCGGCTCGATCGTAGTCGCGCTCATCGTCTCCGGGATGAGCGCAGGTCCGGCGGCATCGACGATAAGCGGCCAGTCCGCAAGCTTTCCCGTCGCCGGCGACCGCTGCCGAAGACATGCATGCGAATCAAGGTCGGCGGGGGTCGCCGGACGACCGCGCCGGGCGAGATACTCGGGTGAGGCCACGATGCGACCACTGAAGCGCCCAAGGCTTCGTCGCATCAGCCTGCTATCGGTTGCTGCGCCGGTCCTGATCACGACGTCGAACCCTTCTTCCACCACGTCGACGATCCGATCGCTGTAGTCGAGTTCCAGCAAGGATCAGCAGTACGGAGACTCTACCTGCAAAAGCCGGTCACCCGGCCAACCACCCAGTGACCTGCTTTTACGCGTGCTTGAGGCTTAACGCCCTAAGGCTGGTCAGACCAAACCCAGTTCTTAATTTCAGGAATGTCGTCGAAGTGCTCGCGGATGTAACGATCATGCGCCACCAGCGTGTCATTACAGAACGCGATAAGGTCTGCGCTCATTACAATTAGCCCAGGGACATACCGCAAGACATCAAGGCAGAGATGCAAGCGGCTCATCTTATTCAGGACAACCATGTCAAACGGTGTCGTGGTCGTGCCTTCCTCATTGTACCCGCGAACGTGAAACCGGTCATGAGCCGCGCGGCCATGTAGCAGATCGTGAATGACTCCGGGATAGCCGTGGAACGCAAATACAACTGGCGCAGTGGCGGTAAATATCTCCACAAATTCGGTGTCGCTCATTCCATGCGGGTGACGGTCTGGAGGCGTAAGCCGCATCAAGTCGACAATGTTGACCACTCGGACCCTGAGTTGGGGCGCGTGACGGCGAAGAAGCCAGGCGGTCGCAATCGTCTCCTGAGTCGGAATGTCGCCCGCACAGGCAAGTATCACATCGGGCTCGGCGGGATCGTTGCTATACATGTCCCATACGCCGGCACCCTTAGCGCAATGAGCCGTTGCCTCCTCCATCGTCAACCACTGAAGTTGAGGCTGTTTGTCGATGACGATGAGATTGAGATAGTTTCGGCTTTCAAAACAATGGTTGGCAACCGAAAGGAGGCAGTTGGCATCCGGTGGCAGATAGACACGCGCCACGGACGGCTTGCGGTGGATGATCGTGTCTATAAACCCAGGCCCCTGATGACTAAACCCATTATGGTCGTTGCGCCAACATGTCGAGGTAAGCAGGTAATTCATAGACGGAATGTCCGCCCGCCAAGGAACCAGCCGGGCATGCTCCATCCACTTGCCGTGCTGCATCGACATGGAATCAACGATCATGGCAAACGCCTCATAGGTCGCGAAGAGCCCATGACGTCCGGTCAGCGTGTAGCCTTCGAGCCAGCCGTGACAGCAGTGTTCGCTCAGAACTTCCATAACCCGCCCATCATGCGAGACGTGATCGTCGTCACCGTTGATCTCGCTAACGAGGCATCGATCGGAGACCTGAAACACGGCACCAAGCCGGTTCGAATTAGTCTCGTCCGGACAAAACAGCCTGAAATTGGTAGGATTGCTCTGATAAATGTCGCGAAGGTAGTTGCCCAGGACGGCCGTCGATCCCATCGGGTCTTGTGCCCGACGCTCCAAAGCCACTGCGTAGTCTCTATGATCAGGCAACTTCAGCGGCACCGTCAGCCTGCCGCCGTTGGCGTGGGGGTTCGAACCCATGCGACAATCGCCATCAGGCGCAAGCGCAGCATATTCTGCTCTGAACGACCCGTTGCCATCGAATAATTCTTCGGGCTTGTAGCTGCGCATCCAGTCTTCAAGAATCTGCAGGTGCTCTGGATTGGTGATGACTTCGGAGACTGGAACCTGATGGGCGCGAAATGTTCCTTCGACAGGTAACCCATCTACAACTTTAGGACCCGTCCAGCCCTTTGGGGTCCGCAAGACTATCAGCGGCCAAGCAGGGCGGGCAGTCGAGCCTTCCTGACGGGCCGATGATTGAATCGCTTTGATTTTGGCAATCGATCCTTCGAGTACCCTTGCAAACTCCTGGTGGACGATCTCTGGGACGTCGCCTTCCACGAAATGCGGTTTGTAGCCCTGACCCTCGAAAAACTTTGCGAGATCTGCGTCACTATGCCGACCGAACACCGTCGGCCCCGAGATCTTGTATCCATTCAGATGCAGGATCGGCAGCACCGCGCCATCACGGGCTGGATTGATGAAGTCGATGCTCTTCCAACTTCCTGCAAGCGGACCAGTTTCAGCTTCTCCGTCACCGACCACCGCCGTGACGATCAGATCGGGATTGTCCATCACCGCCCCGAAGGCGTGCAGCAGAACATAACCGAGTTCGCCACCTTCATGGATCGAACCGGGTGTTGGTACGCTGACGTGGCTTGGGACGCCGCCCGGCGTCGAAAACTGGCGGAACAGCCGCAACATGCCGACTTCATCCTGGGTGATCTCCGGGTAAAAGTTTGTGTAGCTGCCTTCAAGATAGACGTTAGCGAGTAGTGCCGGCCCTCCATGGCCTGGGCCAGCCATGTAGATTGCGTTCAGCCCATATTTCCTAATCAACCTGTTCATATGAACGTAGATCAGGTTCAAACCCGGCGACGTGCCCCAGTGTCCGAGAAGGCGTGGCTTGATATGTTCCACGCTGAGCTTGTCTCGCAATAACGGGTTTGCCGAAAGATAGATCTGGCCGACGTTGAGATAGTTAGCGGCCCTCCACCATGCGTCCGTTTTCCTCAACTCCTCTGGAGAAAGTACTGGGCCGGTTGGCATAGGTGATGTTTGTGCGCTCGCGTTCATGTTGAGCTTCCTGATCTGTATGAGTGCAGCTCGGTGCTCCGAGTAGTCGTGGTTCGGCAAGGCCGATTTGGCGCTACTTCCGCTCTATGCCCATAAGCAGTTCGCGGGCATCGTCCGCAATGACTTGGCCTTCATCGGTGTGCATGAGAAATGCCATCACACTGCTTGCTGGAGAACTCAGGAGCTGCCTTCCCGCAGCATTTGCCTCGGTGTCCAGTCCGAGGCCGAGCCATGCCAGGTGCGTGGCAATAGCTGCCCGAATTGGAGGCTGGTGTTCACCTACACCTGCCGTGAAGACGAATGCGTCCAGACCACCCAGCGTGTTCGCAATGCGGGCGGTTTCCCCCGCGATGCGAAAGGCGAAGAGATCGAGCGCTTCGGCAGCTCGGGCGTCAAGGCTTTCAAGGAGATCGCGTGTGTCTCCACTGATCCCAGACACGCCCAATAGTCCGCTCTTGTTATACAGCAGGTCTTCAATGTCTGCGAGCGTCCGTTTCTGTTCACGGAGGAGGTTTAACAACACTCCGGGATCAAGCGTACCGCACCGTGTTGCCATGGGAACGCCGTCCAGCGTCGAAAACCCCATGCTTGTGTCTCGACTGATGCCATTCTCCAAGCCGCAAAGGCTGCAGCCGCTTCCGAGGTGTGCAACGACCACCCTTCGGCCGGCAATTTTTGGAGCGATTGATGCTAGCTGACGGGCGATCGACGTGTACGAAAGGCCGTGGAATCCGTAGCGTTTGATGCCTGCGTCGTGAAGATCGCGTGGGATGGCAAGGCGTCTGACGTGATCGGCGTTCGTCAGGTGAAACGAGGTATCGAAAGACGCTGTTTGAACGATATCAGGGAGATGAGATCGCACAGCACGAATAAGTTTTAAAGCCTGCGGCTCATGTAGCGGCGCGAGTGGGACAAGACCCTCGAGGGCCTCCTCTATATTGATCTCGATGACAACCGGTCCACGGAACACATCTCCTCCATGGACCACGCGGTGACCGACAGCCTGCCACTTGGCAGCGTCGAACTGCCGAGAAAGAAACCCGAGCACCTCCTCGGTGAGTTCTTTCATGTCGTCGGTCACTGTCGAGGCAAGGTCCATTTCATGGACGTGCCCACTGTATTGAAGTGACAGAGTATGTTTCCGCAGATCGACGACAACTTCGCCGACCTTTCGCGCGGTAGCGATCTCATTGGCATAGATGCCAAACTTGACGGACGAGGACCCCGTGTTGCAAGTCAGTATCAGGTTGTTCGCCATTTGGGACCTTCACTGTGCACTCTGTACAGGGCATGACACGTTCACGACCTGTGTTCGACCCGCCGACCCGACATGATCTGGATCGACAGGCTGAAGAATACCGGTCCCCCTTCACTTTGGCTTATACCGTCGGTGATTTCGAATGATCCAGGCTCCCACCATAATGGCCGCTTCTCTAGCAGAGACCATGCGTGAAGCCTTTCTGTCCGCCGATCGTCCGTATCAGGAAGCTCTTCGAAAAGTCCCTGTACGATCACGCTCTCCCATCGTCCTGCAGCTCCGACGTCTTCCACCTGCAGGCATGCATACGGCCTGGCCCTGAGATACTCAACCTTCTGTCCTGGCATGGAGAACATGAAGACCTTGCGTGCTTCGCACGCGTAGTTGATGGGGATGACATAGGGATACCCCTCTCCACTGCAGCCTAAATGGCCAAACGTGTGGCTTTCAAGAAACCGGATGCAGGCGTCGTCGCTCATTTCACTTAGGTTCATGATGGCCTCCAAGCCGGAAGTATGCCTCATCCTATTTAAGCGATAGCCGCCATTACGCGTTTGAGGTGCTCCATGGCACGACGTTTGCTCTCATAAAGTCCTGCTAAGACCGTGTTGTCATCGCCCGGCAACAGCCCGCCGCCGCGTTTTCGATCCACAATCGCGATCTGCGACGCCAGTAGACGTTCCGCTTTTGCAACATTGCGTTCGGCGAATTTCAAATCTCTTTGATCGAAGTGCTTGATTTTCATGATTTTGAGATACCGCCGATCGAGTTGGTCGGATCCATGCATCTTGTGATACATGTATGATCCTAACTGGTTCGAGTTCCTGTATGTTCCGCGTGACCAGAAATATAACCAGGACCCGCACCGCACCTCAGCACCGATTAGGAGGTTTGGGCGTCTCCGCCTGGATTCTCCCCGCGGAGAGAACTCACGGGCCTTACCACTCGAAACCGAATTCTTTACGTGGTCGGACGCCACCGTACGATCAGTCAGATCCTGTCCCGAGGTCGGGCCACACGGCAGTCGGTCCTAGCTCAGGCAACCCGGAATCCACGGGCGAGAAGTTTGATTCAAAGCCGACACAGGGCGCAACGCGGAGATGCTGGACGTGACACGTACGACGCCGAGATGCTTAATGCGTCGTTCTCGCGTGACCCAGAGCCTAGTCTTCCCATGCTGCATACTTGTATGGCGATGCCTGGTAGCAAGCCCTCCTCATCGCAAATTGTGAGAAGGAAGACCCGCATTCTGGCGAGAGACCTAAGCTGCTCCCCTTGTCGACAGCGGTGCGAGCTTTGCGACTCGGCGTCCACGGACGTAACCGTCAGTAATTGGCACCTGCCCACCGTCGTCAGTCACCACTGTGACTTCCACGATCGTGTTTTCCTCGACCATACCGGCTCAGCCTTCTTCTCGCAGAGATGCGGAAGAAAACGCCGGTCATAGATGCAAGTTCCGCAGCCCTTGCGGTCGATGCCGACGTGCTCCAGCGACCGCCCGCCCTATTGCGGCTTGTTTTCAGGATTGGATACGGTCGTGACGCCATCGTCTACCGAGGCCGCGGCTGGTGGATTGCTGTCTGTATGAGGACGAAGCAGGATCCATGCGCCGAGTCCTAGCAGGAAAACAGCAGCTATCCCGACAGCCCATGCGGAGCGGGCTTTGCCTGCGCGGGCGCCGCGGTGGCCCTGCGCCTCGTAAGAGGTCGTCTTATCTGCCGAGCCATAAGGGTCGTCGTCGTGATTAGTCATGAGTTGCCGCTCCATTGTGTAACAGGGGAACCTACGGGGCTGAGGCAGGTTCCCATCTTTGGGGAGCTTATGTTCGAAGCGCGGCGATCTGGCCCGAACGCAAATCGCAAAACGGGTGCAACAACGACGAGTACCGTCGTTGTCCGCAACGTTGTCGCGCCGGACGGATTACGACGTTAGCCTTCCGCCTCATGTAGCTCGAATGCCAAGCCCGGCCGGTTCGGGGTGCCCGTACTGGCGCAGAGCTGAATCCTTGTGAGGCAGACGTGAAAACTTGGACCCTCAGCGCTTTCAGGCAGCATCAGCTGCGTTGCAGCTCACGCTCCGAGACGCCCACTTCGAGCGCTTTCCGCTAGGATTTGAACGACGTATTTTACACGAGGCAGAAGATGCCGGTTTCTTGGCCAGACTGCATAGATGCCGACCGCAGCGGTCGTGAAAGCGTCCAAGACCGAAACCAGCCTTCCGTTCTGAATGTGTTTTTCCAGAAGCGAGCTTGGCATCTGAGCTAGTCCAAGACCGCTGACGGCAGCGTCGACGATGGCAGCGCCATCGCCGATCTCATGCGTTGCAGGCGGTGAGATCCGGATGATCGAGCCGTCGTCGCTTCTTACGCGCCAGGAGGCTGGAATGTCCCGCCGAAATCCTACGATGCAGTGGTGATCCTTGATGTCGTCGATCGTCGCCGGACACCCCCGTGTCTTTAAATAATCCGGTGCAGCAACGATCACCGCGCGCTGCTCGGTCAACTTTCTCGTGATCAGACCTGTGGTGTCTTTGGTTTCGCCGAAGCGGATGGCGAGATCGACACCCTCCTCTACAGGGTCAATGATCCTGTCCGTCAACGATAGCGACAGCGTCAACCCAGGATTCTGCCTCGTGATGTCTGCCAGTATCGGGAGCAGGAACTGACGACCCCACGCCGCCGGGGCGTCGATCCGAAGTCGTCCCGCCAGTTGCTGGTTCCTGGCGGCCAGGGCGTCCTCGGCCGACTCGATCTCCTGTAGGGCGTGCCGACAGCTCGCAAGATAGGCTTCCCCGTCCGGGGTGAGGGTCAGCTTCCTCGTGGTGCGATGCAGAAGTTTGGTCCCCAAGCGCTCCTCGAGCCTAGCGACGCTTTTACCAACTGCCGACTTGGTGATCCCGAGTTTGTCTGCGGCCGCCGTAAAGCTGAGTAGGTTTCCCGTTTCGACGAAAGCGAGGACGCCGCTTAGCTGATCGATCTTCGCCATTGTAGAATTTGCCTCTACTCTTCTTAGCTTTGAGACTGTTTATCCGCCCTTAGATTTACATTACCCATCTTAGGAACGCAATTTCAGGAGAGCGGCAATGAGACGATCACTACTCATAATGCTGACGGCGACTGCCTGCATGCTCGTGTGTGTCGGGGCGGCACGTTCGGATCCAGCCATTGACGTTCTCGGGAGGGATTTCACGTTTCCGAACAAGATCGAGAGTCTTCCATCCAAGCTGTCGGACTTCGCTGGCTTGCAGATCAACTTCTTCACGACCAGCGACGGAGTGAAGCTTTCCTACTGGGAAGCGGGAACTGGAACGCCGCTGATCTTCGTTCCCGGTTGGTCGGCCAACGGGGCCGAATACGTCAACGTCCTTTACCTGCTCAGCAAACGCTACCACGTCTACGTGATCGACCCGCGGAACCAGGGCCTGTCCCAGAACGTCGAGTATGGCACCCGGATCGCCCGATACGGCGCGGATCTGAAAGACTTCATCGATCACATCGGCGCCGCAAAAGTCGATGTCTGCGGCTGGTCTATGGGAGCATCCGTCGTCTGGAGCTATATTGATCTCTTTGGCACAGGGAGCATTCGGAAGACAGCGTTTATCGACGAACCGATCTCGATCTATACCCATGCTGACTGGTCGGAGAAACAGCGCCTCGACGCTGGCGGCATGACGACGTCGCCGGAACGGATGATCGCGGCGTTCGGGGGTGCGCCGACAAACGACCAGCTCGTCGATATGAACGCGGTCCATCGTTATCTGGACGATAGCTCGCCAAGCTTCCGCAACTCCGAGGCATTCGCACGCGCGTTCGTAAAGAGCGATCCGAAGTTAATGAGCCTCGTGCTCTTCGATCACGCGACCAACGACTGGAGCGACGTCGTCAGCTATAAGATCGATGTTCCGACGGCGATCTTCACGGGCGAGAACAGCAACAACGTCCCGAGCCAGAAGTGGATGCAGTCGGTAATCCCCGGATCGGAACTGTTCGTCTACTCAAAAGCCGATCAGGGCGACCATTTCCTAGCCTTCAAGAACCCCCAGAAATTCACGAGCGACCTCGCGTCGTTCCTGGACCGCTAGGGCGGCACCCGCCCGGCGAATGACACCCAAATGGCGGCTGACTGCCGCTCAACCATCAAGGAGACCATCATGCCTGTCGTACGTGTAGCCTGGTTCAGCGGCAAGGATTCCAAGACCAAGAAAGCGGTTGCTGCCGAGATCACCGAGAGCATCGTCAAGAACACGGGAACCGACCCGAACTACATCTACGTTATCTTCGAAGACGTCGCCCCGTCGGACTGGGCCGGTGCCGGGAAGATATTCGGTGAGGAAGCCGAAGCTTCTTGAGATCCCGCACGTCGCGAAAGGGTAAGGTGCCCTCGATGGGCATGATCGCAAGGGAGTTCAAGATTTAAGAGCACGCTTCTTTCGCCGCCGCCGAAACTATTCTGGCGCACTGGTCGTATCTCAGAAGCGATCGAAAAATCGTGGCCGTTGCGATCCCCTCCGTTTTTCTGTCGGAGCGCAACGGTCGCTTCGGTCGGAACTCGGAGACGCTCCGGAACTTCGTAGCCGCGGATCTCCTTTTCGCGCCCCCCTTGAACGGAGGACACTTTCGCAAGTTGCGTGCACAGAACACGAAGGAAGTTCGCCATGAAGGTTGTCGCTCTCGCACTCCTATTATCAACGGCAGCAATCCTGCCCTCGTATGCCATCTCACGTCTCAATCCGAAGTCCATGAGCTGAGATAGCGCCCGAGCGGCGGTCCACGAACAAGGCGCTGGACGTCGCCCAGAGGTCTTCCTCTTTGCGACAGCTATGTTCGCAACAGCCGGTGGCGATAACCATCGTCAGCATCGCTGTCGTCCAGTCGGCTCACTGGTATCGGGTCTTAACCAACCCACTTCCCGTTCGCGCCACGCCCGTCGTCATCGGCCAGCTCGTGCTTTTCGTCAGCAGACTCGCCTTCATCATCGCCGGTGCCCTGTTCTCGCTGGTGCTTTTCCGACACCTGCTGGAGATCGACTTCGCGTAAGCGTGGGGCCGCTACGTCT
>Ga0247742_10001401_pt1 | contig 16973 bp, 15 predicted proteins | sample UWRJL208509C2_FD_180944 | JGI IMG/M metagenome (GOLD analysis project Ga0247742, IMG submission 180944) | Plant litter microbial communities from Arlington Agricultural Research Station in Wisconsin, United States - UWRJ-L208-509C-2 | ecosystem: Environmental > Terrestrial > Plant litter >...
CCGGCGCCGTCGACGAGGACGCCGGCAACGACATGCATCAGACGTTCCGGACGTATTCGACCATGTCGAACGAGTGGGCGTGGTCCTTGTCGGCCTTGTGGTGCACGCGCGAGACCTCGGCCCATTCCTTGAAGTCGATGCCCGGGAAAAACACGTCGGCGCCATCGACCGCGGCATAGACCCAGGTGAGGTACAGCGTGCGCGCGTACGGCAGCGCCTCGCGGAACACCTCACCGCCGCCGATGACCATCAGGCCCGCGTGGTTGCAGCTGGCCTGTGCCTCGGCCACCGAACGCACGGTGATCTGACCCGGAAACGGGGCCTCGCCCTTGCGCGAAAGCACATAGTTCACCCGGTCCGGGAGCGCCTTGCCGATCGACTCGGCGGTCTTGCGCCCCATCAGCACGGACTTGTCCATGGTCAGGCGCTTGAAGTGACGCAGGTCTTCGGGGAGGTGCCAGGGCAGGCCTCCCTGCTTGCCGATGGCAAAATTCTCGTCGAGCGCGGCAACCAGGTGAACGGACATGTAGCTTCCTTCGGATGAGAGGTGGAGCGGGCGCACACGGCGGCCCTTGCGGACCGCATAGTAGTCCTCCGCGTGTGATGAAGAAACTAACGCCGGCGTTCCCCCGGGCCGCCCACGTCCGCCTGTCCGCCGTCGATCTGTCCGCGGACAGGCCCTTAAGGCCAGGCGTCGCCCCGTGGCGCGGCCGAAGCCATGGCACAGCCCTTGCTACCCTGCCCTGAAGGACACACCACAGGGATCGCCAACGATGTTCGGTTACTACGTGCAACTCGGGCTTCGCAGCCTCAGGCGCAACCCGGTGCTCACGCTGTTGATGGTGCTGGTGATCGGAGTGGGCGTCGCCGCCTCGATGACGAGCTATGCGGTATTCCGCGCGACATCGGGCAACCCCATACCTGAAAAATCCTCGCAACTGTTCATTGCGCAGATCGACAACTACGGTCCCGACTCGACCGACAATGGCGAACCGCTGAACTGGTTGACCTGGCGTGATGCCACGGCGCTGGCCGCCGCACATCGGGCAAAACGCCAGACCCCGATGTATCCCATCGGGGTATCCGTCGTCCCCGATCAGCCGAACACGATGGCCTCGCCGGCACGCGGTTACGCCGTCCAGGCCGACATGTTTCCCATGTTCGACGTGCCGTTTATTTACGGCGGCCCCTGGTCGGCAGCCGACGATGCCGGGCAGGCGCGCGTCGTCGTTATCGCCAAGAGCCTCAACGATCGCGTGTTCGGTGGGGTCGACAGCGTGGGTCGCGACATCGATCTCGACGGCCACTCCTTCCGCGTCGTCGGCGTCACCGACTACTGGGATGCACGGCCGCGCTTCTTCGACCTGGATTCGAAGCACGGGTTCGGCGATCTCGGCGAGATCTACATGCCCTTCGCACGCGCGATCGCCGACGGTCTCGAACCGGCGGGTGGCAACGTCTGCAACCGCCCTTCGAAACCGGGCTGGGATAACTTCGTCCATTCCGAATGCCTGTTCGTCAGCTTCTGGGCGGAGCTGCCCGATGCCGCCAGCGCCACGGCCTATCGGCAGTTCCTGCACGACTACGCCGCCGAACAAACGCGCAGCGGCCGCTTCACCTGGCCGCCGAACGTGCGACTGCGTGACGTCATGGAATGGCTGAACGTCCGCCATGTCGTCCCCGCCGAAGCGCGGATGGGCCTGCTGGTATCCGGGGCCTTCCTCGTCATCTGCCTGGTCAACGTCATCGGCCTGTTGCTGGCGAAATTCATGCGCCGCGCCCCGGAAATCGGCATACGTCGTGCACTGGGCGCATCGCGCGGCGCCATCTATGCACAGTTCCTGCTCGAGGCCGCCTCGGTAGGACTGGCCGGCGGCGTGCTCGGGGTCATCTTCACCGCCCTGGGGACCCTGTGCATCGGCGCCGTCTTCGACCCCGCCATCGCCGACCTGGTGCACATGAGCCTGCCCCTGCTCGGCCTGACGATCCTGGTTGCCCTGGCGAGCACCCTGGTCGCCGCCTTCTATCCCACCTGGCGCGCCTCACGAGTGCAGCCGGCATGGCAACTCAAAGCCAGCTGATCCGGAGTCCGATATGCCGCCTTTCCGCCCTATCCTCGCCGCGCTGCGCTATCACAAGGCCGGCGCCATCCTCATCGCCCTGCAGGTCGCCTTGACCCTCGCCGTCATCTGCAACGCGATCTTCGTCATCGAGCAACGCTTGCAGCGCCTGTCACGCGACACGGGTATCGCCGAAAGCGAGCTGATGGTCGTCAACAACAAGTGGGTCGCCCCGGCGGCGGAACTTCCCGCGCGCCAGGCGGCGGACGTGGCCATGCTGCGCGCCTTGCCCGGCGTCGCGGATGCCTACGCCACCAACGCGTACCCGCTCATCGGCGGCGCCTGGCAAAGCGGCGTGCGACTGGACCCAACCAGCAAGCACTTCGTCAGCGAAGGTGCGTCGATCTACTTCGTCGACGACCATGCTCTGAACACCCTTGGCGTAAAGATCGCCGAAGGGCGAAATTTCCGCTCCGACGACATCGGCGCCCTTGTGCCCAACGGCAGCCCCGACGCACCGTCCATCATCATCACGCGTGCGCTGGCCAAGCGAGCCTTCCCCGACGGTCAGGCACTGGGCAAGGCGTTCTACATCGGCAACAGCGATTCCCGCCCGAGCACGATCGTCGGTATCGTCGAGCACGTGCAAACCCCGCAAACCGATAGCAACGACGACATCTACTGGGAGGATTCGATCTTCGTGCCGATGCATCTCACCGGCAGTGGCGCGTTCTTCGTCGTTCGTGCGCAGCCGGGGCAGCTCAACGCGCTCCTGCGCTCCGTGCCGGAGGCGCTCAAGACATTGAGCACGCGTCGGGTGATTCCGCAGCCGCACGGCGTCATGCCCTTCAGCCAGGTGCGTGACATCGCCTACCGCAGCGATCGCGGCCTGGCCTGGATGCTCGCCGGCATCTGCGTCACGCTGCTCGTGGTCACCGCCGCCGGGATCGTGGGACTGACCAGTTTCTGGGTGGGTCAACGTCGTCGGCAGATCGGCATCCGTCGTGCGCTGGGCGCTACGCGCCGCGACATTCTCGTGTACTTCCTCACCGAGAACGGACTCATCAGCCTGGCCGGTACGCTCGCCGGCGTCGTGCTGGCATTCGGCGTCAACGCCTGGATGATGCGCGCCTTCGAGACATCACGGCTTTCGCTGCTCTATGTCGGCACGGGGGCGGTAATTCTGCTGCTGCTCGGGCAGCTGGCCGTGCTGTCGCCGGCGCGGCGGGCGTCTCGTGTGCCGCCGGTCGAGGCGACGCGGACGATCTGAGCCGACGGATCACAACCTGTCCGATTTATGCAGTGGCACGACTGCAGATCGCGACGAGGGTATCGCGCAGCCAGCGATGACCGGGGTCGGCGTCGAGGCGAGGATGCCAGATGGCGGACACGTTGATTCCCGGCGTTCTTACCGGGAGTTCGAAGTGCTCGACGCCCGCGTTGTTTCCGTGACTGCCCCACAGCGTGCTGCCCAGGCTCGAATGCGGGACAAGTCCCAGAAGGTCCGAGTGTCGTGCGATCTGAACGGCGTTGGCGTAAGTGAGCACCACCATGGCGATGGTTCTCTGGAGACCCAGTGCTTCCAGCGCATCGTCCACCGGACCGGCGTACTGCCGCTTCCGCGAGACCACCACGTGCTGGAAGCGGGCGTAACGCTTCGCGCTCATGCTTGTCAGGAAAGGATGCCCGGACCGACAAACACCGACAAACCGGTCGCGAAACAGCAGCCGGGTCTTCAGCTCCGGTGCCGAGGTTCCGAGCACGCCCACCTCGAGGTCGATGCTGCCTTCCCGGAGCGGAGCCGCATCCTTATCCGGCTTGGGTACGAAGCGGATACGGACATTGGGAGCGGCACGTGCCAGCTCCGCAAGCAGCGGCGCCCCGACCAGCTCGACGAAGCCATCGTTCGCGCGAATCGTGAATGTCCGATTTAGCGCGACAACGTCCAGGGTACGATTCGCCGGTCGGAGCACCGCCTTGACGCCCTGGGCGAGTTCATGGACCTGCTCGCTGAGCTGCTCGGCATACGGCGTCGGAACGAGCTTTCGACCTGCCAGCACCAGCAATGGATCGCCCGTGGCCATTCGCAACCGGGAAAGGGTCCTGCTCATGGCCGAGGGACTGAGACCGAGTCGGCGCGCCGCCTTGGTCACGCTGCATTCGGCGAGCAAGACATCCAGGGCCGTCAGAAGATTCAAGTCTACGTCTTGCATATCAGGCGCCCTTCACTCAGACCGTTGATTTCGGTGCAATCAACTATTGCACACCGTGCGTCTGGTGCAACCAACTGTTCGCGAAGAGAATCGGTGGCACTCGTCTCAAGGGCTCAGCCATGAAACTGATCGGTATCGAAGAACACTTTCTGACCTCCGGGATTCGCGACGCCTGGACGGCCCGCGGCCTCGACGCAAGCGATCCCAGCGTGGCGTTTCATTCGGGCGCCATCGAAGGACGCCTGCTCGATCTCGCGCACGATCGACTTGCGCTCATGGATGAGACCGGCATGGATATGCAGGTCTTGTCACTGACGACGCCGGCACTCCACGACCTCGGAGCGGAGAGCGTCGATCTGGCTCGACGTACGAACGACGCGCTGGCTGAGGCCGTTGCAAGCCACCCCACGCGTTTCCAGGCCATGGCGACCTTGCCCGTGTCGATGCCGGACGAAGCAGCCATCGAACTGGAGCGCTGCGTCAAGACGCTCGGCTTCAAAGGCACGGTACTGTGCGGAAAAGTGGGACAGCGCCATCTGGACGATCCCGCCCTTTTGCCTGTGCTGCAAAGCGCCCACGCCTTGGGCGTGCCGATCTTGATCCATCCCCGCGTGCCCGACGCCGCCGTGAGAGCTGCCTACTATTCGGGCTTCGCACCCGCGGTCGACGCGGCCTTCGCCACCTACGGACTGGGCTGGCATTACGACGCAGGCATCCAGTTTCTTCGTCTCGTACTCGCCGGCACGTTCGATCGCATGCCCGGACTTCAGGTGATTCTCGGGCATTGGGGCGAGGTGGTGCTGTTCTACGCCGAACGTCTCGCCGCCATGGACAGAGTGTCCGGGCTCGCCCAGCCGATGGCCAGTTATCTGCGAAAGAACCTCTATGTCACTGCCAGCGGGATGTATCTGCCGCATTACCTCGAGCGTGCCGCCGCCGTTGTCGGCACCGACCGTCTGCTGTTCTCGAGTGACTTTCCCTATCAGTATCGACCGGGCCACGACGCAAGACGCTTTCTCGAGAATTGTGGACTCAGCGAACACGACAAGACTGGATTCGCCCATGCCAACTGGACGCGGCTGACGGGCGAGCTCTAGCCTGGTCTTCCGATCCCGCGCGGCCTACACCGCCACAGGTGCCTTGATCGCCGGATACGGGTCGTAATCCACGATGGCCACGTCCTCGAAGCGGAAGTCGAAGATCGACGTCACCTCCGGATTGAGCGACAGGCGCGGCAACGGACGCGGCTCGCGCAGCAATTGCTTGTCGGCCTGCTCGATGTGGTTCGAATACAGGTGTGCATCGCCTAGCGTGTGCACGAAGTCGCCCACTTCCAGCCCGGTCACCTGGGCGATCATGTGCGTGAGCAAGGCATAGCTGGCGATGTTGAACGGGATGCCGAGGAAGATATCGCCTGAGCGCTGGTACAGCTGGCAGGACAACTTGCCGTTCGCCACGTAGAACTGGAACATCGTGTGGCACGGCATCAGGGCCATTTTCGGCAGCTCGCCCACGTTCCACGCCGAAACGATCAGGCGACGCGAATCGGGATTGCGCTTGATCTCGTCCACCACCCAGGCGATCTGGTCGACCACCTTGCCGTCGGCCGTCGGCCACGCACGCCACTGGCGTCCGTAGACCGGGCCGAGGTCGCCGTTGGCGTCGGCCCACTCGTCCCAGATGCTGACCCCGTTTTCCTTCAGGTAAGCGACATTCGTGTCGCCCTGGAGAAACCAGATCAGCTCATGGACGATGGACCGCAGATGCAGCTTCTTGGTCGTGACCAGCGGAAAGCCTTTGGCCAGGTCGTAACGCATCTGCCAGCCGAAGACACTGCGCGTGCCCGTGCCGGTGCGGTCTGATTTTTCGGTGCCGTGGTCGCGCACATGGCGCAGGAGTTCGAGATAGGGCTGCATGGCTCGGGACGATATCAGGTCGCGGTCGCGGCGGTGGCCGCGACGGGAGCGACAGGCGCGTACGGCGCACGGCGCGACATCACCAGCCAGAGGATGCCGAGCGCGATCAGCGGCAACGAGAGGACCTGCCCCATGGTGACCCAGCCAAAGGCCAGATAGCCCAGTTGGGCGTCGGGCACGCGGACAAACTCGATGATGAAGCGGAAGCTGCCGTACATCAGCGCGAACAGGCCCGACACGGCATAACGCCGGCGCGGCTTCAGCGTGAACAGCCAGAGCACGGTGAACATCACCACGCCTTCGAGAGCGAACTCATAGAGCGGATTGGGATGACGCGGCAGGGCGTCGGGGGCATGCGGGAAGATCATGCCGATGGCCAGGTCGGTAGGCTTGCCCCACAGCTCGCCATTGATGAAGTTGCCCAGGCGGCCGAGGCCCAGGCCCAGGGGCACCAGCGGGGCGACGAAATCGATGGTGTCGAAGAACTTGACGTGGTTGCGCCGCGACCACCAGATACCGGCCACGACCACACCGAGAAGGCCACCGTGGAAGGACATGCCGCCGTCCCAGATGCGGAAGATGGCGAGGGGGTCGGTCCAGATCCAGGAAATGGCCGTGTAAAACAGCATATAGCCGACCCGGCCGCCCAACACCACGCCCATCATGCAATAGAACATGAGGTCGCCGAAGCGGTCTGCGCTGACAGGCAAACGCCCCTGTCGGCGGCGATACTCGCCGAGCGCCCATCCGCCGAGGAAGCCGCCGAGGTACATGAGCCCGTACCAATGGACCTGAAGAGGTCCGAGGGACAGCGCGACGGGATCGATATTGACGACGAACGGAGTTGCCATGGAAGGCCCAGATAGAACGCAGGCGCCAAGTGTAGCGCCCCCTCCGGCCGAGGGGGCCGCCTTGTGGGCGGCTCCGGAATCGGCTATATCCGGCGAGGGCGCTGTCCGGGGAGGGCAGCGTGTAAGGGAAGTACACCAAAGCAAGGGGAGTCGAACATGAAGTACCGCTTCGCGCGGCCGCTACTGGCCGTGCTGTGTCTCGCCGCGTGCGCCACGGGCGTCGCCGCCGCCGATCTCATCCCGACGGCCGATTTCGCCCGTCGCCTGCCCCTGACCATGCCGCGCCTCTCGCCCGACGGCAAACACTTCTCCGTGGTCTACAACGACCCGGACGGCAAGACGCACGCGATCGCGATCTATTCGGTCGACGACCCGACCAAGCCGGGAAGCCTGATCCGCATGCCTCCGTACGAATTGCCGGCGAACATCGTCTGGGCGAGCGCCACACGCCTGGTCGTCGCGCGCGGCAAGCAGGACGGCTCGATCGGCAACACGTCGTACACCGGCGAGATCATGGCCATCGACATCAATGGCAAGAACCCCGATTACCTGTATGGCTACGAGGCCGTCGGCAAGCGCTCGGGCACCCGCCAGACCGACTCCGGCTGGGGCGAGATCGAAGGCACGCCGGTGCAGAGCAACGGCCACTTCTACATGCGCGCCACCTCATGGTCGGACAAGAATCGAAGCACCCTCTACGACGTCGACGCGACTACCAGCACACGTAAGGAGATGGCCAACATCGGCATCGGCGACATGAGTTTCATGGTCTCGCCCGAAGGCGTGGCCAAGTTCTCCTACGGCACCGACGACAACTTCAAGTACGTGGTGTTCCACCGGGAAGGCAGCGGCTGGGTCAAGGTGCCCGAGAACGGCGAACTGCAGCGGTTCGTGCCTGTCGCCTCCGTCGCGGGAAGCAACCGCATGTATGCCCGCTACAGCCCCGGCGGCATGGGTGGCGAATTCGTCGAACAGGACGAAGATGGCGGCAACCGTCGCGTGATCAGCAAGGACGATTTCAGCACCGTCACGTCCGCCGGCTTGTGGACACCCGTCCCCTTGCGTCCCTTCGGCACGTACGCCACCAGCGGCGTTCCCAAGGTGACCTATGTCGACCCGCAAGAAGCAAACTCCAAGCTCCACCAGGCGCTGTCGCTGAAATTCCCGGGCAACTTCGTCAACTTCATCGACTTCAGCGAAGATGGCAGCGAGCTGATGTTCGGCCTGGCCAGCGACCGTGACCCCGGCCGCTACATGCTGATCGACACCAAGACGTTCAAGGTGCGCAGCCTGTTCGCCGTCGCGCCGTGGATCGATCCGGCCAAGATGGCCGAGCGCCGTCCGCTGCGTTTCAAGGCCAGCGACGGCACGGAACTCGAGGCCATCCTGACCTTCCCCAAGGGCAAGTCCGAGGGCAACCTGCCGATGGTGCTCGTCCCCCATGGCGGCCCGATCGGCATCAAGGACGACTGGTTCTACGATGAAGACGCGCAGTTCCTGGCCAACCGCGGCTACCTCGTGCTGCAGGTCAACTACCGGGGCTCCGGTGGCCGTGGCAACGGTTTCGAACAGGCCGCGTATCTCAAGTGGGGCACGAGGGTCCAGCAGGACCTGATCGATGGCGTGAAATGGGCCATTGCGGAGAATTACGCCGATCCCAAGCGCATCTGCGTTTATGGGGCCAGCTTCGGCGGCTACTCGGCCATGATGACCACGATCCGTGACCCCGGTCTGTTCAAGTGCGCCGTGGGCTACGCGGGCATCTACGATCTGGACATGATGTACAACAAGGGCGACATCAAGACGACCAAGACCGGCCGCAGCTACCTCACCACGGTGATCGGCCGCGACGAGGCCGACCTGGCGGCGAATTCGCCCGTGCATCTGGCCGACAAGATCACCGTCCCCGTGCTCCTGATCCACGGTGAAGACGACGAGCGCGCCCCGTTTGCCCAGTTCAAGGCCATGCGCGCGGCGATGGACGCGGCCCACAAGCCCTACGACGTCCTGACCAAGTCCGGCGAAAAGCACGGTTTCGTCAAGCCGGAGAACGTCGAGGAGTTCTATAACAAGCTGCAGGCGTTCCTCGACAAGAACATCGGTGGCGGCGAGGCCAGCACCGCGTCGAACTGAGACGGAGTCCCAACCGGCGGTCGTCCATGACTTCCGTCGGTTGCCCCCGTCACGCCGCACGCGTTATCTTCGTGTGATCGTCGAGCCCGGGTGGGGTATGGCGGGGCTTGGGAGGCTTCAGGGTATGTACGTCAGTTCCGGGCACAAGCGCCTCGTCGCAGGGCGACGCGTAGCGCTTGCCGTAGCGCTCGGAGCCTGCTTGCCCTATGTCGGCGTCTACGCGCAGGAAACCCCTCCGTCGGCGGAGATGCTCGCGCCGGTGAACGTCAGCGTGACCGGTTCACGCATCCGCGGCACCGATGTCGAAACCGCGCAGCCGGTCTTCACCATGGATCGCCAGGCCATCCGCGACACCGGCCTGACCAGCCTGGCGGACGTCATCGCCCGCATCCCATCCGCGGCGACGCCCGAAGTCACCCCGCAGGACACGCTCTCATCCAGCACCGACGCCGGTGGCCGCTACGCCAACCTGCGCAATCTTGGCGCGGTACGCACCCTCATCCTGGTCAACGGCCGGCGCTGGACCACCAGCCTGAACGGCCTGACCGATCTCTCCACCATTCCCGTGTCGATCGTCGAACGCATCGAAGTCCTCAAGGATGGCGCCTCGTCGATCTATGGCTCCGATGCCATCGGCGGTGTCGTCAACATCGTCACGACGGATCGCTTCGAAGGCGCGTCCGCCGACGTGCTCTACGGCGTCAACGGCAAGGGTGACGGCACCCAGAAGAACGGCACGTTCACCTGGGGCAAGAGTACCGAGCGCGCTTCGATCATCTTCGGCGCCAGTTACGAAGACGGCGACGAACTGGACGACAGCAAGCGCTCACTGACCCGCACGGCCTACGGTCCGCGCCATCCGGACGATGGATTCGGCATGGGCCCCTACGGCGGCGTGGTCGATCCTCGCGCCGCAGGCACGGCCGGTGCCGGCGCGTACACCGCCGACGGCTCGTGGGCGCCCAACCGTTACGTCGTCAACCATCCGGGCGGCGTGGTCGGTAACACCGCGGACCTTGCCAACTACCACCCCTACGACGTCAACAGCAACGCCGACAAATATTCGACGCCGCAGGACATGACCTTCCGCGCGAGCAGCAAGCTGCGCAATCTGTTCGCGACGGGCCGCTACAACATTACCGACGACATCGCCCTGCGTGGCATGGCCAACTACGGCGTGCGCGACACGCGCAGCCAGGCGGCGGGCTATCCTCTCGAAAGCGGTTCTGGACGCACCAGCGACCTGACTATCGATGCGGGCAACGCGTACAACCCGTTCCCAGGTTACGACACCGACTTCTTCCGGCGCACGACGGAACTGCCGCGTATCAGCTGGGCGAAGAGCAAGGCTTTCCACGTCGATGCCGGCGCCGAAGGCAGCTTCCTCTGGAATGACCGCACCTGGAACTGGGACGTCACCTACGGATATTCCGAGGCGCGCGACAGCCGCACCGATAGCGGCAATATCAATCTGGTCAATGCCGCCAAGGCGCTGGGACCGACGTCGGTCGTCAACGGCAACGTCGTCTGCGCCAATGCTGCGGATCGCGCGGCCGGCTGTGTGCCTTGGAACATCCTTGCCGGTCCCGGTGGCACGCCGGATGCCGTTTGGAACTACGTGCAATCCACGACCACCGCCCGCCAGGTGACGAGGACCAACGACGTCGTCGCCAACCTGACCGGCGGCGTGTTCGACCTGCCCGCCGGCACGGTTCGCGTGGCTGGGGGCCTCGAGCATCGCACCGAGAACGGACGCTATGAACCTGATCCCGCCGACTCCGCCGGCCTGACGACACAACTGGCCAGCAATCCGACGAACGGCGGCTACATCGTCAACGAGGCCTACCTCGAGCTCGACGTGCCGCTGCTGGCCGACCTTCCCTTCGCGCGGGAACTGGCTGTGAATGCGTCGTCTCGCTATTCGCACTACACGGCCTTCGGTGGCCGCACCAACAACAAGTACAGCTTCCGCTGGAAGCCGTTCGACGATCTCCTCTTGCGCGGCACCTACGCGGAAGGATTCCGCGCGCCGACGGTCGCCGATCTCTACGCGGGTTCGAGCGAGAGTTTCGAAAGCTTCCTCGACCCGTGCGACAGCGCCTATGGTGCCGCCGCGTCCGATGGAGGCGTGCGTGGCCGCTGCGCCGCGGCAGGTGTACCCGCGAACTACCGGCAAGTCGACCAGTCGGGCGCACAGGTCAACTCCGCCACCGGCGGCCAGAATCCCGTCGCTTTCCGTACGGGCGCCAATCCCGCGCTGAAACCGGAATCGTCGATCACGCGCACCGCCGGCCTGGTGTACAGCCCCGGTTATCTCGATGGCCTCGACGTCACGCTCGACTACTACAAGGTCGACATCCGCGACGTCATCACGCCGATCCTCGCCGGCGACATTCTCAACTTCTGCTACGTGCGGAACGATCCGACGTATTGCGGGCGCTTTACGCGTGCGGCCGACGGGCATATCACCTCGCTGGACGAAAGCCTGGCCAACCTCGGCACGTTGCGCACCGAAGGCTACGACCTCGGCGCGCATTACCGTTTCCCGGAAACACGCTACGGCGAGTTCACCCTGCTTTCGGATAGCACCTATCTGAAGGACTACACGCAATCGAGCAGCCCCGGTTCACCGCCACGCCAGCTGGCCGGCTACATGAACGGCGTGCAAGGCCTGTATCGCGTCCGTTCGAACCTCTCGCTCGACTGGTCGTGGCGGCGCTTCGGCGCGACGTGGACCGTGCGCTACTTCGACGGCCTGAAAGACTCGTGCTGGTCGTCCACGGTCGAGTGCAATCGTCCGAATGAACTCAACGCGATCACCGGCGTCACCGGCGTGAGCCGCAAGGGCTCGGTCGCGTTCCACGATGCGCAGCTTCGCTGGCAGGCGCCGTGGAACGGTAACTTCCGTGTCGGCATCAACAACGTCTTCGCCCGCAAGGGACCGCTGTACTACAACGTGTCCAGCGCCGGCGGCGGCAGCCCGCCGTACAACCCCGCGTTCGACATTGACCGCTACTTCTACGTCGGCTACCAGCAGAAGTTCTGACCTCAAGAAATCGTGTTTCGCGAGCTTGTGTAGGAGCCGCTTCAGCGGCGAACCCTCATCCTCCCCACAGGCGAATGAGGCCATACGCTAATCTTCCGCACACCACACCAGCCGAACGGAATTCGAGCGAATGACCCGCGACGACACCACACTGATTTTCTCCAGTGGAAACGTATTCGTTGACCTCGGCTTTGCCAAGCCGGACGCCAGCGTCCACAAGATGCGATCGGAAAGAATGATCGCTGACGAAAAGATGCTTGAAGAAATTCGAGTATCTGACGCAGGCTGACGAGCTAAGGCACCAACGCCAACGGCGAAACGATATCCGCTCCTTCGCTACGCACGGGCGCGCCATTCGTGTTCTGCCCCACCGCGATCAACCACTGGCCGTGCTGCTTGCGCGCGAGAAGCATCATGATGCCGGAACGGGGCGGGATCGCCCGGCCCGCGTCGTCGGTGGCGCCCGTGATCTGCCAGGTGTAATGCACGGAGGCGAGATCCGGCCCGAGAAAACGCACGTTGGTGCCGATGACGCGGTTCACCGAGTCGCGAAACCGCGTGCCGAGGATACGCGTGTGATACGTCTCGAAATCCTTCTGCCCCCGCATCCACTTGCCGTCGACCGTGACGAAGTCCACGTCGCGTTCGGTGAGGACGGTCAGGCCATGACCGTCGTGCCGATTCCACGCATCGATGAACGCCTGGGGTAGCGCCGTGAGCGCGGCCTCGTCGTTGCCGGACTGGGCCTGGGCCAGCGACGGTCCGAGCAACAGGATGAGCAGGAGCAGGAAAGTCTTCATGCGTCGCACCGGACGGGGATGACTCAGGAAGCGTGCTACGGCGAGCCCCGCGAGACCATTCCCCGAAGGGAATATGCCCCCTGCCCCGGGTGCGTAACGCCAGGGTTACAGCACCAGCGGCCGGTCGGGCAGTTCGTTCTCGCGCGGGCGACCGTTGGCGGGAAAATGTCGCGCCAGAAGCGCGCCGGCGTCGGCAACGCCAATCTGCACGCCTTCGCGAAAACGGCCCTCGGCGAACGCGTCGCGCATATGGACGGTGATGGCGTCCCATTCCGGCTGCGTGACGGCCCGCGCGATGCCGCGGTCCGCGATGATTTCGATGCGATGCTCGGCGAGCAGGACGTACAGCAAGACACCACAGTTGTCGTCGGTATCCCAGACGCGCAGATGAGCAAACAGCATGGCTGCGCGGTCGCGGGCCGTGACGCCGGACGCGACCGCAGAGAACGGCAAGCGCGATTCGATGGCGACGCGCAATTCGCCGCGATGCGTGGCTTCGCCTGCGGATACCGTGCCGGCAATGGCATCGAGGGTGTCCGACCCGAACTGACGCCCCATCTGGAACCAGGCACCGAACAGGTTGGCGACGATCCGTTGCATGTCCATCAGTAGCTCCCCGACGCGCCACCACCACCGAAGCTGCCGCCGCCTCCGCTGAAGCCGCCGCCTCCACCACCACCGCCGAAGCCGCCGCCTCCGAAACCGCCACCACCGCCCCAGCCACCGAAACCACCCCAGCCGCCACCGCCGATGGAGCGGCCGGCACCGCCGGGAATGGCCATGAACAAGGCGCCGGCGACGAGACCGACCACCCCGCCGAAGATCGAGCTCATGATCAGCCAGGCCAGGCCGCCGGTCACGGCTCCGCCGATCGGCATGCGCGCCCACAACGGCGCACGGCCCAGGATGCCGCGAAGGAAGATCACGCCGAAGAGGAGGGGCAGGAACAGATTGCCGCCACCACGCTTGCGTTCATGGCTTTCGTCGGGACTGACCGGCGGTGGAAGAGCTTCGCCGTCGACGATCTGGGTGATCGCGGTCAGCGCATCGCTGATCCCGCCGTAGTAGTCGTTCGTGCGCAGCTTGGGCGCCATGTACTCGCGGATGATGCGCGAGGCGATCGCATCGGGCAGCGCGCCTTCGAGGCCGTACCCGGTTTCGATGCGCACCCGGCGATCGTTCTTGGCCACCAGCAGGAGGACGCCGTCGTCGGGCCCCTTGCGACCGATCTTGTTGGCCTCGGCGACCTTGAGCGAGTAACCCTCCAGATCGTCCGGCTGGGTCGTCGGCACCATCAACACGACGACCTGCGCGCCCTTGCGCTTTTCCAGATCGGCCAGCCGCGTATCCAGCTGGCTGACCTGATCGGCGCTGAGCGTGCCCGTGAGGTCGGTGACGTGGCGCTGTAGCGTCGGCACGGCGGCGTCGCCGTCTGCCAGCGCCGCCATGGGCGGCACCAACAGGGCGACGGCGAGCCACAGCCGCGCCGCGAACCGCCACATCAGCGGCTGGCCGCGGGAGCCGGTGCGGGTGCCTGGGCCGGGGTCGAACCGAAGTCCACGGTCGGCGCGGTGGAGATGGCCTTCTCGTTCTCAACGCTGAAGTTCGGCTTGACCTTGTAGCCCATGACCTTGGCGGTCAGGTTGTTCGGGAAGGAGCGGATCAGCGTGTTGTAGGACTGGATGGCCGCCACGTAGCGGTTACGCGCCACGGTGATCCGGTTCTCGGTGCCTTCCAGCTGGGCCTGCAGGTCGCGGAACGAGCCGTCCGCCTTGAGTTGCGGATAGTTCTCGCTGACCACCATCAGGCGCGACAGCGCGCCGGACAGCTGGCCCTGGGCCGCCTGGAATTTCGCCAGGGCCTCGGGATCGTTAGCCAGCTCCGGGGTGATCTGGGTCTGGCCGACCTTCGCACGGGCGTTGGTGACTTCGGTCAGCACGCGCTCTTCGTGCTGGGCGTATCCCTTCACCGTGTTGACGAGGTTAGGGACCAGGTCGGCGCGGCGCTGGTACTGGTTCAGTACTTCGGACCAGGCGGCCTTGACCGATTCGTCTTCGCGCTGGATGGCGTTGTAGCCGCAGCCGGACAGGAAGCCGGCAAGCAGGACGAGGGCAAAAGCACGGACGAGTGTCTTCATGGCGGCGATTCCTTGGGGTGCGGGGCACAAGTTAACCCAAACCCAGACGGTTCGCAGGAAATCGCTGAGGAGCGTCGCCGATGAATCGGCTCCTACATGGAGCCGCGTCAGTGGCTGTAGTGGGGAATCAGGATCAGGGCCCAGCTGACGCCGACCATCAGCAGCAGGAAAAAGACCGCTGCGGAGCCCATATCCTTGGCTCGCCCGGCCAGTTCATGGAACTCGGGACTGACCAGATCGACCACGGCTTCGATGGCCGAATTGAGCAGTTCGGCGGCAAGAACGAGGATCGGGAACGTGACCAGCACGATCTTTTCGACACCGCCCTGGCCCAGCCAGAAGCCGAGGGGCACGAGGATCACGGCAAGATAAACCTCAAGCCGGAACGAGGCCTCATGTTGGTAGCAGGCTTTCAGGCCCTTCATGGACCACTGGAACGCCGAGAACACCTGCCGCGGCCCGCGCGGAATCGTGGAAGCCATGGGCGGTCAGGTCGCCGAAGCGGACAAAAGGACGGGGTTCGGGACCATGGCTCGGGCGCTGGCGTGACGGTAGGCCCCCTATGATGCCATAGCCCGCCTCCGACGCCGCTGCAACCCTGCTCCGTGGCGTATCGCCGCGCCCCTCTGGCGCTGCAGCACAACCCGGTGGACCATTTGTATTACGCTTGAACGGTTGTGACTTCGTTCAGGTCACGGCGACGGGAGCCAGGGTTCCACCACCCGGCTCGCTGTTTCCAATGCTTCCGGAAAATACATGGCAATCCAGAACCCGCCCGTTTCACAGACCAAGTCCTTCAGCACGGTCTTCCTCATCGAGATGTGGGAGCGATTCGGCTTCTACGGCATGCAGGTGCTGATGGTCACCTACATGGTGAAGAAGCTCGGTTTTCCCGACGTCGATGCCAACCTGGTCTGGGGCGCCGCCTCTGCCCTGATCTACGCCACCCCCGCCATCGGCGGCTGGATCGGCGACAAATTCCTCGGTACGCGCCGCACGATGCTTACCGGCGCCGTGGTCCTCATGGTCGGCTACGCGCTGCTCTGGATCCCGACCAACAGCACCTACTTCCTGTACATCGCGCTGGGCGTGATCATCCTGGGTAACGGCCTGTTCAAACCGAACGCCGGCAACCTGGTGCGCAAGATCTACGAAGGCGACGAGGTCAAGATCGACAGCGCGTTCACCATCTACTACATGGCGGTGAACGTCGGCTCGACCATCTCGATGCTGCTCACCCCGTGGATCCGCGATTACGTCGGCACCCACTACAGCGATGCGCTGGGTTGGCACACCGCCTTCGGCGTCTGCTCCATCGGCCTGATCCTCGGCCTGATCAACTACTTCTTCATGCGCCGCACGCTGGCCCACGTGGGTTCCGAGCCGGACGAGCATCCGCCGAAGGTGAAGAACATCCTCGCCATCATCGGCGCAGGCATCCTTATCATCGCCGCCTCGGCCTACATCCTGCAGAACCAGGGCGTCGCGCAGGCCTGCGTGTACATCGCCGGCGTCGTGATCCTCGGCATCTTCGTGCACCTGATCCGCTCGAGCGCACAGGGCGAGCGCGCCGGCCTGATCGCCGCACTCGTGCTGACCGTGCAGACGATCTTCTTCTTCATCTTCTACCAGCAGATGTCGACCTCGCTGAACCTGTTCGCCCAGCGCAACGTCGACCTGCAGTTCAACCTGTTCGGCTGGAACATCTTCACGTGGATTCCCGAGCAGTTTCAGTCGCTCAACGCGATCTGGATCGTGATCCTCTCGCCGATCCTGGTCTGGCTGTACAACACGCTCGGCAAGCACGGCAAGGACTT
>Ga0247742_10001402_pt1 | contig 16967 bp, 13 predicted proteins | sample UWRJL208509C2_FD_180944 | JGI IMG/M metagenome (GOLD analysis project Ga0247742, IMG submission 180944) | Plant litter microbial communities from Arlington Agricultural Research Station in Wisconsin, United States - UWRJ-L208-509C-2 | ecosystem: Environmental > Terrestrial > Plant litter >...
CCTTTTCAATCCGGTCCAGCACGCCGATGGCGAAATCCGCCGTCGAAATCCGGCTGTGCCCCTCGGCATTCGCCAGCAGCTGCTCCCCACCAACGCGGAAGCTGCCCTTACGCTCACCGGGGGCGATCTCGGCGGCGGGGCTGATATAGGTCCAGTCGATCGGCGCCTTGCTGGCGCGGAAGACGGCGAGCGCCTCGATCTGCGCGTTCGCCGAAGCTTTCCAGGCGTCCGGGAAGCCCGGATCATCGATGACGCGGACGCCGGGAGCGGTTTCGAGGCTGCCGGCGCCACCGACCCAGGCGAAGCGGTGGACGCCGGCCTGCGACAGGGCTTCCAGCAGTAGCGTCGCCTGGCGCGGCACATTGGCCGGATCGGCGTGGTCGTTCAGGCTGGCGATGGCGGCATCGTTGCCGGGCAGGGCACGGGCATAGGACGCCGGCTGGGCGACATCGCCCTGGACCACGGTCAGCGCGGCGTGCTTCGTGGCGAGCTTCGCCGGGTCGCGTACCACGGCGGTGACCTGGTGGCCGCGGTGGAGGGCTTCGTCGAGGATCACGTTGCCGAGATTGCCGGTGGCGCCGAACAGGACGATTTTCATGGGCGGAAACCTGTCTAGGGGAAGGATGCAGTCAAGCATGCGCCTTGGATCGTTCCGGAAATACGCCCACTGGCATGATTCATCGTAAAGTCTGACTTTACTATCGAGTCGCCCCTCCATGGCCGCCGACGTCAATCTCAACCGCCTCGCCGTCTTCGTCGCCCTGGTCCGAGCGGGCTCGTTCACCGCCGCCGCCCAGCAGCTTGGCACCACCAAGGCCATGGTGAGCCAGCACCTCGCGAAGCTGGAAGAGGAGCTGGGTGTGACCCTCCTTGTTCGCAGCACGCGGAAGATGTCGCTCACCGACGCCGGCGAGCGCTTCCACGAGGATTGCGCGCGCGTGCTCGCCGATGCCGAAGCCGCCATCACCCGTCTCGGCGAGTGCCGGGATACGCCGATGGGCGTGTTGCGCGTCGCCGCGGCGGGCGACCACGGCCCGGCCATCGTTGCGCCGGCGCTGGCGGCTTTCGCGGAGCGCTATCCGCAGGTCAGCGTGGAACTCGTGGTCGGCGACGCCATCGTCGATCTCATTGCGGAGCGTTTCGATCTGTCGATTCGCCTGGGCTGGTTGCGTGATTCCAGCCTGCGTGCGGCGAAACTGGCGAGTTTTCGCCAATGCCTCGTGGCTTCGCCGGCCTATCTCGCCAAACACGGCAAGCCGATAACGCCCGCTGAGCTGGCCGGACACCAATGGATCGCCCTGACCATTCTTGCCTCGCCCACGCGCTGGACCTTCACCGATACCGACGGCACCGAGCACCTTGTCCAGATGCGCAGCGCGGCGAGTGCGAATACCACGCTTGCCGCCCATGGCTTCGTCCTCGCCGGCATGGGCATGTCCGTGCTTCCCGACTATGTCGTGGCCGACGATCTTGCGGCAGGGCGGCTGGTGCCGCTTCTGGAAGATTTTCATTTGCCCGAAGGCGGTGTCCATGCGGTCTATCCGGGCCGGCAGCCTTCCGTGAAAGTGCGGGCCTTCATCGACCTCCTGCGCGAACGTCTGCGGGATGCTTCCGCCGCGACGTGAGATTCGCTCGCCCATGAGGTTCGCTCAAAATGGCCTGCTCTCGGCAGGCCTGTGCAAGCCCGTCGCGCGCAGTCATGAAATTCTCCGGCTACAAACCTGCGAGGAGCTGCCCATGCGACGGGATACCAGCGGTAACGGCCAACGGGTGACGCCATGAAGGCTGCATGGATCGCCGATGCGGCCGGCGGTGACCTGTCCATCCGCGTGGGCGAGACGGACGCTCCCGCGCATGCTGATGACAGGCTGCTGGTGAACGTGGACGCCGTGGGCCTGACCTTCGGCGAGCCGCACTGGGTGACCAATGGAACCATGGCCCTGCCCGATGGCTCGAAACGGCCACTGCCCGTCATCATCGGGCACGAGTTTGCCGGCCGTGTCGCCCATGTCGGCGCGGGGACGAGCGGTTTTTCGGTCGGCGACCGCGTGGTCGGTCTCATCGACTTCTGGCGTAACGGCGCCGCGGCGGAGCAGGCGAGCGTGCTGCCGGGAGAAATCACCCACCTGCCCGATGCGGTATCCGCCGTCGAGGCCTCGACGTTGCCGATAGGTGCGCTCACGGCATGGCAGGCACTGTTCGATTTCGCGGCGTTGAAAGCAGGCGAAACGGTCCTGATCCACGGTGGCGCCGGCGCGGTCGGCACCTTCGCCATCCAGATCGCCAAGGGCGTCGGCGCGCGTGTGATCGCCACGGCCCGTGGTGGCGAAGCGACCGGCCTGTGCCGTGAACTCGGTGCGGATGTCGCGATCGATACGACGACGGATCGCTTTGAAGACGTAGCGGGCGAGGTCGATGTCGTCTTCGACACGGTAGGCCACGACCTGCTCGAGCGCAGCTGGCACTTCGTGAGGCCCGGCGCGCGGCTGGTCACCATTTCCGGCGAAGCGGAGGACGCGCCATCGCCGGAACGCGCGAAGCAGCTCGGTATCGACGCGTTCTGGTTCATCGTCAAGCCGGATCCCGCGCAGCTGGCGGAGATCGTGCGGTGGGTCGCGGACGGACGCATCACCGTACAGGTGGATCGCACCTACCGTCTCGACGAAGCACGGCAGGCGTTTCTCGAAGCGGACTCGCGGGCGAAGCGCGGCAAGACGGTGCTGACCGTCTGACGGCGCTCGCCCGTCGGTCAGCTCAGCTGGTCGCCGCGACGCAGGTTGATGTGCAGGGCGGTGGCGACCACCAGCATCGATTCATCGTCGCTGGACGACGTGATCCAGCCGGCGGCAACCTCGTCGTCCGCCTCGCGCGACCACAAGGTGTAGCCGTAAGGCTTGAGCTGGTTGTAGGCGCGGTTGAAGATTTCCGCCGCGTCGATGTCCTCGTGAAACTCGTCGTCGTCCGGATCGCCGTCCCAATCCATGCTGACGTCATGGAAGCGCGATATCAGCTCCTGGAGCGCCTCGACCAGCGCACGCGTGTCGTCCTCGTCCACTTCGAAACTCGAGCGCCAGTCGGTGACCTGGCCGACGAGGCGAATCGGGTCGTCCTCGCCCTGGTCTTCCACTTCGTTGCGGTAGTCGCTGAACTGCTTCTTGGCGGCTTCCTCGTCGCCTGGATTGATCATCAGCAGGAGCTGCCAGACGTACTTTTCGACCGTGTCCTCACTGTCGTCATCGTCGTAGTCGCGTTCTTCGTAGGAATCGTCGTCGTAGGAAGTCATGGGGATGGGCCTGTGGGTCTGCGACGAATGATCGCACTAATGACGTTGACAAACTTGCGATGCGGTGCAACAAATAGCGCTCCGAGCCCTTCTCCAGGCGATCCACTCACCAGTGAACGCATTCAACCACAGCGCAGAGATCTCCCCGATGACGTTCGCGGCCATGCCGCGTGGTTCGGTGGACGGCGCGTGTTGTTGTTGTCGACTGGCTTGAGTTGCCCTGCGTCCGGCGCCTGACGCCCTGACGTAGACACCGCGGCCACGCCGCGGTCCTTCTCCCTCCCTCGTTCTTCCGGTCATGCCCGATCGGCGTCGCGCGCCTGCGTCGCCGGGCCGCCGTCGTCTTTCCGTACCCGGCGCCCGGAGGCGTCGGCGTTCCGTATCGTTCCCAGGGGAATCCATGTCCATGTTCGTTCTCGTCCCACGCCGCCGCACACCCTTGTTCATCGCCGTTTCCCTGGTCCTGGCCGCCTCGGCAGCACCCGCCCTGGCGCAGGACGCCACACCGGCCGCCAGCCCTGAATCCGCCAAGGCCAGCCAGCTCGATACCGTCATCGTCACCGGCACCCGCAGCACGGAACGCACGGTCTCCAGCTCGTTGCAGCCGATCGACGTGATCACGCCGCAGCAGTTGCAGCAGAGCGGCGCCACCCAGCTGACCGCGGCGCTGGCGCGGCTAGTGCCCTCGCTGAGTTTTCCGCAGCCGACGACGATCAGTGGCGCGGAGGTCGCGCGTCCGGTCACGCTGCGCGGCCTCAGCCCGGACCAGGTCCTGGTGCTGATCGACGGCAAACGCCAGCACAGCGGTGCCTTCCTCAACCTGGGCGGCGCGATCGGTCGCGGTTCCAATCCGGTGGACCTCAACGCCATCCCGATCTCGGCGATCGAGCGGATCGAGGTGCTGCGTGACGGGCAGTCCGCGCGCTACGGTTCGGACGCGATCGGCGGCGTGATCAACGTGATCCTGAAGAAGGGTGGCGAGGGCGGCCAGGTCACGGCGAAGTTCGGTGGCTACGATGCCGGCGATGGCCTGCAGCGGCAGCTCAGTGCGGATACGGGCTTCAAACTCGGCGACAAGGGCTCGATCCACGTCGCGATCGATACGCAGAACAACGATTACACCAATCGTGCCGGCCCCGACCAGACGCCCGCCGCCAGGGGCACGACCTACAACCAGAAGGTCTACCGCCTCGGCGATCCCGGTGTGCAGTCGAACAAGGTCTCCCTGGTTGGCCAGTACGAATTCAGCAAGGCGGCCGAGGTCTATTTCGAAGCGCTGTACCGCCGCGATCGCGACGAAACGGCAAGCCTGTACCGGCACCGGGGCGATTCCACCAATGTGATCGCCATCTATCCGCAGGGCTATCTGCCGGTCAGCATTCCCATCGTCAACGACACGACGCTGACCGCCGGCCTGCGTGGCGAACTCGGCGATGGCTGGCATTACGACGTGTCCGCCAGCCACGGCTCCAACGAATACGACCAACGCAGTCATTCGATCAACGCCGACTGGTACAAGACCTTCGGTTACACGCCGTTCTTCATCCAGGGTGCCGACTACAAGACCAACCAGCAGGTCGGCAACGTCGATATCAGCAAGGAATTCTCGCCGTCGTGGCTGGCCAATCCGGTGAGCGTGTCGTTCGGCGTGGAATACCTTCGCCAGGCCTATAAGGTGACGCCGGGCGATGCCGTTTCGCAGTACGGCCCGAATGGCGGCATCACGGGCGACCTGCAAGGCAACTGGCAGCGTCACGACGTGTCCGAGTACATCGATGTCGAAACCAATCTCACCGACCGCTTTGCAGTGTCGCTGGCGGGTCGTCACGAGCAGTACAGCGATTTCGGCGGCACGACCTCGGGTTCGCTATCCGGTCGCTTCGACTTCACGCCGCGCGTGGCCTTGCGCGGGAGCATCGGTACCGGCTTCCGTGCGCCGACCCTGGTACAGCAGCACTACGCCGATATCTCCCAGCAGCTGCAGGATCTCGGCCAGGGGCAGGTGCTGGTGCAGTCGGGGACATTCCCTGTCGATGCCAAGGCGGCAAGCCTGCTCGGTGCCGAGAAGCTCAAGCCGGAGAAGTCGCAAAGCGCCACGCTGGGCCTGGTGCTCGAGCCACTCACCGGATGGAATGTGAGCGTCGATGCGTACTGGATCAAGATCACCAATCGCATCAACCTGTCGTCGAACATCCCGGTGAATACCCCGGCGGTCAACGCGTACCTCGTCGCCAATGGCGTCGACGCGAACTATCAGTCGATCCGTTACTTCACCAATGCCGTCGATACGCGCACGCGCGGCCTGGACTTCGTCAGCCAGTACGCCTTCGATTTCTCCAACGGCGACCGCCTGAACACGACGGTCGGCTGGTCGTACAACGAGAACGAAGTGACGAAGGTGAAACCGAACCCCGAGATTCTCGACGATCTCGGTGTCGCCGTGCAGCGTGTGGAGCGTCGTGAACGGCTCGGCCTGCTCGGCGATACCAATCCGCGGACCAAGCTCGATGTCGGCTTCGATTACCTGCATGGACGTTGGGGTGGTCATGCCAACGTCCAGCGTTACGGTAACTACACCGTGTACAGCAACAGCGGCAACGCGCTCGACCAGAATTTCGCGCATCGCTGGACGCTGGACCTGTCGGCCGACTACACCCTGGACAACTGGACGTTCAGCGCCGGCGCGGACAACGCCTTCAACGCGCGGCCGGAGCAGGTCAAGTACGCCAACTCGACCAACGGAAACTTCAAGTACAGCCTGTTTTCACCGCTCAGCTGGAACGGGCGCTACTACTATGCCAGCGTGACCTACCGGTGGAAGTGATGACGATGAGAGTGCTGCTTCCCGCGTTGCTGATGACTGTCGCCGCCGCAGCCCCGGCGCAGACGGCCGTGCCGCCGGTCGGCTTTGCCGCGACGGCCGTGCCCGCACAACGCGAACTGGAGCAACGGGTGGACGCCTCGATCGCCACCGCGGACCTCGATGGCTGGCTCAAGCGCCTCACCTCGGCTCCCAACGAGGTCGGCTCGCCGCACAACAAAGAGAACGCCGAGTTCATCGCCGCCAGCCTGCGCAGCTGGGGCTGGCAGGTCGCGATCGAGCAGACGCGCGTGCTCGTCGCCTACCCGACGGTGCAGAAGCTGGCGCTGACGGGACCGGAAGCCTATGCCGCCGACTTTACCGAGCCGCCGGTCGCGGGCGACAGCGATACGGCGCAACGGGACGGTGTGTTGCCCGGCATGGAAGCGTATGGCGCGGACGGCGCAGTGGATGCGCCGTTGATCTACGTCAACGAAGGCCTTGCGAAGGACTATGACGAGCTCGCGCAGGCCGGCGAGTCCGTGGAAGGCAAGGTCGTGCTGGTGAAATCCACCGGCGCCGGTCGTTGGGTGAAGCCTCGCCTCGCGCAGCAGCACGGCGCCGTCGGCGTCGTGATCTATTCGGACCCGGAGGCGGATGGCTTCGCCAAGGGAGACGTCTATCCCACAGGCGCGTGGCGCACGCCGCATACCTTGCAGCGGGGCACGCTGGGGATCGACAGCGTGCTCGATGCAAAGAGCGCCAAGACGTTCCAGGTGAACCGGCATACGGATGACCTGCACCTGCCGGTCGTGACGATCGGGTACGGCGACGCCGAGCATTTCCTGCGAGCCCTCGGTGGCCGTGCGGTGCCTGATCGGTGGCAGGGTGGACTGCCGTTGACGTATCACATCGGTGGCGATGTGCCGGTGCATCTCGAGGTGCGCTCGCCCTGGGAGTGGCGCACGCTCTACAACGTGGTGGGCACCCTGCGCGGCAGCGACTACCCCGACGAATGGGTAATACGGGGCGTGCACCACGACGCCTGGGTGTTCGGCGCGTGGGATCCGCTGGCCGGCACCACCGCCTTGCTCGCCGAGGCACGTGCGATCGGCGAGGAGGCGAAGGCGGGCCATCGACCGCGACGTACGCTGGTCTTCGCCAGCTGGGACGGCGAGGAACTCGGGATTCTCGGCTCGAAGGCATGGACCGATCGTCATGCGGACGAGCTGGCGCACAAGGCCGTGTTCTATCTCAACAACGACACCACGGGCCGTGGCTTCCTGGCGGCGGCAGGCGATCCGTCGCTGGCCAGCCTGGTGGATGGTGTCGCCGGCGAACTGCGCGATCCGGAGACGGGTGCCACGGTGCAGGCACGCCGCGTTGCCAAGCGCGCCGTGGATGCCGCGGCGAAGGGCAAGGATGTCGATGGTCCGCTTGTCCCACAGCGGCTAGGCACGGGTTCGGACTATCTGGCGTTCGCCAACCGCCTCGGTGTGCCGTCGCTGCATGTGCGCTACGGCTACGATCGCGACGGCGACGATGAGAACGTGCCGGTGTACCACTCGCTCTACGACACCTATACGCACTACCAGCGCTTCGGTGATCCGGGCCTGGCGTACGTGAACCTGCTGGCGCGGACGAATGCGCGGCTGGTGCTGCGGGTGGCCAATGCGGATGTCCTTCCCTGGCGCTATACCGCGTTCGCCCTGTCGCTCGGCAAGGACATCGACCGGCTGTCCGCCGGCACGGCGACGGATCATCGGGATGCGGTACGACGCAACGGCTTGCTGGAGCACGACGCGTATCGACTGGCTGCCGTGGCCTATCGTCACGAGCAGTCGCCGGCGCGACGTGACGACGCGTGGGAGGACATCGACCTCGGTCCGCTTCACGATGCGCAGCGCGAGCTGTTGACGGCGGCGCAGGCATACGACCAGGCGGCATCGTCCGCCGGCAAGCTCACGACAAAGCAGGCCGCCGCGGTGAACCGCTCGTTGCGCGAGATCGGCCCGGCTTTCCTGCAGGCCTCGGGTCTGCCGCAACGCCCGTGGTACCGGCATCTTCTGCAGGCACCCGGGCGCAGGGAAGGCGAAGACACCGCGCCCCTTCCGGGCATCGGCGACGCGATCGACGCGCATGCCTGGGGGCAGGCGCGGGACGAAGTGCGTCTTACCGCCGAGGCGACGCGACGAGCATCAGTCCTGCTGAAACAGGCCACGCACGAACTTACGATCACATTCGCTCGGCTATAGTCGCGCCACCTCAATCGGTGGAGTGGTGGCATGAGCGAAGCATCCCAGGAGCCGGCGGCCTCCCACCGCCGCCGGAAGAAGGGCTGGGGACCGATTCGCTATGCGCGCTCGCGGCCCCGTCTCCTGATCGCCGCGGTGATCGCCGTGGTCGCGGCGGCGGGGCTGGAGTTCACCGGCCTGCAACGTAGCGTGGCGCTCCTGCTCGGTTTCGACATCGGTGCGCTGGCCTACCTGCTGATGATCCTGCGGATCTTCCTCAAGGCGAACCAGGCGACCATGCGGCGGCAGGCGAAGATGCAGGATTCCGGCCGCTGGACCACCTTGCTCAGCGGCGTCGCGCTCTCGGCCATCGTGCTGATCGCGGTGACCACCGAACTCAATTCCGGCGCGAAGGGTGGGGCGTTCGCGATCGCCGTCGCGGCGACGACGATCATCCTGTCGTGGATGTTCATGAATACCTTGTTCGCTCTGCACTATGCGCACGGTTACTACGGTGACATCGGCGAGAAGCACAAAGGCCTGGATTTCCCGGGTGACGAAGATCCGGATTACTGGGACTTCGCGTACTTCTCGTTCACCATCGGCATGACCTTCCAGGTCTCCGATGTGCAGATCACCACGCGTTACCTTCGCCGCATCGGCCTGATGCACAGTGCGATCGCGTTCTTCTTCAACGTGTTCATCATCGCTATCAGCGTGAACATCGCCGCCGGCAAGGCCTGAGCGTCAGGCCGCGTGGGGTCGATGCACGCGAACGCATAGCAGCACGCTGGTGACCAGTGCGACGACGGCCAGCAGTTCGACCGGGGTCGGCAGCCGCCGTTCCCAGAGAAAGCCGTAGAGCAGGGCGAACAGGGTCTCGAACAGGATCATCTGCCCGACCAGGGTGAGCGGTAGCAGGCGGCTCATCCGGTTCCACAGGCCGTTGCCCAGGATCGACGCGAACACGGCGATGCCGGTGCTGATGGCGGCAAAGCGCAACCACGCCGCGCCGTCGTGCGTGCTCGCATCGACCAGTATCGCCGCGGGGACGAGGAGCAACGCCAGCGCCCCGGTGACCACGCCGGTGAGCAGGTTCCAGTCATGCGCCGAGACATGGTCGAGGCGGGTGAGCCAGCGCGCGTTGATCACGGCGTAGGTGGTCCATGAGGCGAGGGCGCCGATAGCGCAGAGCAATCCGGCCAGTCGATGGGGCTGGTTCTGTACCGACGCCCCGCCCATGGCCTGCCAGGCGATGCAGCCGATCGCGAGGGCGCTCAGCCACAGCGAGGGAGCGAGTCGGCGCAGGGGGACGGCGCCGGCCGCGCGGCTCCCGACCAGGGTGACCGCGACGGGCAGGAAACCGATCACCAGCGAGGTCATGGCGACGCCTCCCCACTGCACCGCGCTGGCAAGCAGGACGTAGTAGACGATGTTGCCCAGCAGGCTCAGGCCGACCAGTCCCCGCCAGTGGCTCGCCTCCAGCCAGGCCCGTAGCGGTCGCCAGCGGGGCACGAGGAGGCCGGCCGAGATCAGGCCATAGACGAGATAGCGGCCGGCGGCCAACTGCAGGGCGGTGAAATCCCGGGCCAGTTCGGGCGCCAGGAAGACCAGGCCCCACAGGGCACCCGCGGCCATGCCGAAGGCGATGCCCAAGCCCAGGCGGGCGCGATCTTCCAAGGGGTGACTCCGGCGAAAACGGCAAGGATGACGAGTTTACTGCCCAAATTTCTTATTGACGCGACGCCGCAAACGCGGTGTGCTGCGTTTAGCCGTCCATTCGGCGCGGCCCGTCCTGGGGCCGGTAACAAGGGGGAACACCTATGTATACGAAATCGATCTGTCGGGCGACGACGTTCGCCCTGGTCATGGCCCTCGCCGCGGGTCCGGCAGCAGCGCGTAGCGTGGACGAGACGCCGCCGGACACCCTCTGCACGGTCATCGGAACCGCCTCCCGTTATATCGGCACGACGGTGACCGTACGGGGCATAGCGTCGTCGGCCGGCAAGGTCACCACGCTTTCCGACGCGGAATGCAAGGGCAGCGTGAGTCTCACCATCGACGACAGCAGCAGTCGCAAGCGCGACGTCTCGTCCTTCAAGCGGGCCGTCGCCTCCAATGGCGCGCACGCGAACGCGACGGTGTCGGGTCGCTTCCGCACGACGGGCGACGCCCAGACGCCGTACGCGATCGACGTGTACAGCGTCCGCGACGTCGTCGGCGTTCCTGACGGTGGTGGCTAGCAGGGCATTCGCTTCCATCCCGTTGCCGTCGCTTCGAGACGCTCGGTAAGACCGATTCGCGAGAGGAAGACCTCGTCGTGCGACGCGACGACGAGCGCAGCCTCGCCTTCGTTGAGCATATTCTCAAGCGCGTGCAACGTGTCGAGGTCCAGATGGTTGCCCGGCTCGTCGAGCAGCAGCAGTCTCGCTGGGGGATCGGCGTGGATCGCCATGGCCAGTCCTAAGGCGAGGCGCTGTCCTCCACTGAGCTGGGCCGACGGCAGGGCGGTTGCGTGGGCATCGATGCCGATCTGGGCGAGGCGGGTGCGCAGCTCGCTCTCGCCCCGTTCGCCGTTTACGCCGCGCATCAGGTCCAGCGCGGATCGTGCCGGGTCGACATCCGTCAGCTGTTGGTCGAGATAGGCCACGGGTGCCCAGGCGTGACGGTGTCCCTCCTGTGGCGCGAGCTTGCCCGCCAGCGTGCGCAGCAGGGTGGACTTGCCGGAGCCGTTGCCGCCGACGAGCCCGATGCGTTGGCCGGCGGTGATCGACAGATCCACTGTCGCTGTCGCGCCCGACAGATGGGCCAGTCGTACGCCGTCCAGGCTCGCGATGCGGAACGGGCTGTGCGCGGTGTTGTCGACGCGCATCACTGGCGCCTGGCGGTCGTCGACGTGCCGCGCGGCCACGCGCACCCGTTCGTCCAGCACGGCGCGCTGGTGTTCCTGCCGCTCGCGCAGCCGTCCGGTCGTCACCTCGCTGCGTTCCTTCTGTCGTCCGAGCAGGATGGTCGCCTGGTTGGCGTTGCGCGCACCGCGGTTGCCCCGTGATTCGCGGCGTTCGGCGCGCTCTCGCTGGTCGCGCAGGGCACGTTCCTCGCGTCGTCGCTCCGCCTTGCGTTGCTCGAGTTCGCGTTCCGCGTCGGAGCGTTCCTGCTCGCTGCGCGCCGCGTACAGGTCGTAGTTGCCACCGTAGGAGCGCAATCCGAAAGGCGAGAGTTCCACGATGCGTTCCATGTGGCGCAACAGTTCGCGGTCGTGGCTGACTACGATTACGCCCTTCGGCCAGGCCTTGAGCTGCTCGATCAATGAACGCCGTGCGTCGCGATCCAGGTGATTGCTCGGTTCATCCAGGATGAGAAAGTCGGCGTCGCTCAGCAGGGCACCGGCGAAGGCGACGCGGGCGGCTTCACCGCCGCTCAGCCGTGCCATCGGGGTGCGGGCGTTGAGATAGTCCAGACCCTGGGCACGCAGGGCATGCTCGAGGTCCTGGCGAAGGTTCCAGCGCGAGCCGATGAGGTCGTAATCGACGGCGTCCACGCTCCCGGATTCGATGCGTGCGAGCGCGTCGAGCATCGGCGCGACACCCATGACGGTGGCCACCGTGGTTCCCGACTCGCGGCGTGGCTCCTGTGCGAGGTAATGCGTCGTGCCCTGCGTTTGCAGTCGACCCGACGAGAGTGGCCATTGTCCGGTAAGCGTCCTGGCGAGCACGCTCTTGCCGACGCCATTGCGTCCTACCAGGCCGGTGTGTCGAAAATCGAAGGAGGCGTCGATGCCGGAGAAAAGCAGGCGCCCATCGGGCAGCTGGCAGGAAACCCCCTGCAGGGTGAGGTGTGGATTCGTCATGCGGTATTCCAGGGATGCAAAGAACTCCCCCTGCGGGCAGGGGCTTGGCGAGTCTTGTCGTCAGTTAAGACGGGGCATCACTGGCGCATCGGACGAACACCTCATGGACTGGGTACGAGGTCGGGATTATAGCGACGGGAGGTTTACGAGTATGAATCGCGAGTCGCAAGAAACTACCCCGGAAAAATTCCCGTTGACCGGCGTGGAAAGTCCGGCGTACGGTCAGCCGCTCTCCGGGAGAGGGGACAAGGGAAAGCAACATGCGGCGGCACACCTGTTCCCTGATTCGGGGAAATGGCATGACAAGCAGGCTTATCGCTCTGTCACTGCTACTACTCAGCTTTAAGGCCGTTGGAACCGACTGCGGGGCATGGCGCTTCAAGAGCCAACTCCTGGCATCGGCGGGAAGCGTGTTGCGCACTGTGCCTGTCGAGCCAACCGTCGGCGAATTCTCGACGACAACGGGTACCCGCGAGTGCCTGCGCGTCGGCTTCAGAATTTCCCCATGGGGAACGGCATACGACGTTACGGAGCTTGAGTCCTCTGGAAATCTTGCTTTTAATCTCGCGGCCTTCCGGGCGTTCAGGCGTTATGAATTGGCCGGATCTTTTTTCAAGTTCTGGCAGCGGAAGATGGTGCTCATCAATGGAGTCGATAACAGACTCCCGGCGCAGCCAGCGCCGGATCATTAGGCGAGCGGAGGCGGCCCGCATTCAACTGGTCACACTAGGGCAGGCATGTACTTTAATACAGTATCGGCAAAGATCTCACTGCGATGCATCGCTGTACTCGGGTGCGCAGCCTTCGCTGCGTGTTCGAACGATAGTCCCAATTCCGATGCCTGCATCCACAATCTTCTCGAAGTTCCGGCTTCGGGCACTTCCGACTATGTGCTTCATTCGGACGAGACCGGGTGCGATGACATGGTTCATTCGGACGAGGTATTGCTTTACCTGGTCAAGCGTGGCGAGACACGGCGCATCCCCGTGTTCGAATACATTCCGTCGACGTTTCGCGACAGACCTCACGCTACATGGGTGTCGCCCGGAAAATTGAGGGTCGACTTCGAGGAGGTCGATGCCATCTTGGAAAGCTACAAGGTCGACGAAGTGCAGGTCGATATTCACGTGAGCAAACGGCCCCGCGACTGAATCGCCACGCAAGTCCTGGCCCTCTACAGGAGGGCCTTCAGATAAGGCGCGGTACGGCTGTCTTTCGACTGCGCGACATGCTCAGGCGTACCGGCGGCGACGATCCTTCCGCCCTGGTCGCCCGCGCCCGGGCCCACATCGATCACCCAGTCGCTACCCGCGACCACGCGCATTTCGTGCTCGACGACGATGACGGTATTGCCTGCGTCGACAAGGCCCTGCAACTGCGCGACGAGCTTGTCGACGTCGGACGGATGCAAGCCCGTCGTAGGTTCATCCAGGACATACACGCTGCTCCCGCGCTGGGCGCGCTGCAGTTCGGTCGCCAGCTTGATGCGCTGGGCTTCGCCTCCGGAGAGCTCGGTTGCCGGCTGGCCCAGACGCAGGTAGCCCAGGCCGATGTCGCGAAGAAGACGCAGTGACTTCAGCACGTTGGATTCGTCAGCGAAGAAGGCGCAGGCTTCATCCACGGTCATGCCGAGCACGTCGGCGATGTTCCTGTCGTTCCAGCGGACGGCCAGGGTCGGCTCGTTGTAGCGCGCGCCATGACAGGTCGGGCAGGGCGCATAAACACTTGGCATGAACAGCAGTTCGACGCTGACGAAACCTTCGCCCTCACAGGTTTCGCAGCGACCCTTGGCCACGTTGAAGGAGAAGCGGCCCGCGTCGTAACGCTTCGCCTTTGCCGCTTTGGTCGATGCGAAAAGCTTGCGCACGTGGTCGAACAATCCCGTATACGTCGCCAGGTTCGAGCGTGGCGTACGTCCGATCGGCTTCTGGTCGACCTGGATGAGGCGGGTGATGGTGTCGGCACCCGAATGGATGTGGCCGGTCGTCCTTGTGATGACGCTGGGTTCCAGGTCGTCGTTCTCGTCGTCGACCACGCGCGGCTCGTGGCCAAGGTGTTCGCCGAGCAGTTCCACAAGCGCCTGGCTGACCAGGCTCGACTTGCCCGAGCCAGAAATGCCCGTCACCGACGTAAAGACACCGAGTGGAAAACGTGCCGTCAGGCGATGCAGGTTGTTGCGCGTCACGTTGCGCAGCTCGAGCCAGCCGCGTGGCTCGCGAGCCGTGCGTTTTGCGACGCCGGCGCCGCCGAACAGATAGCGTGCAGTATGCGAAGCGGCCACCTTGGCCAGTCCGGCCGGTGGGCCGCTGTAGAGAATCTCGCCACCCTTCTCGCCCGCATCGGGACCCACATCGACCAGCCAGTCGGCGCGGCGCATCATGTCGAGATCATGTTCGACGACAAAGATCGAGTTTCCCGACGCCTTCAATTGCCCCAGTGCGTTGAACAGCGCTTCGCCGTCGGCAGGGTGCAGCCCGGCGGAGGGTTCGTCGAGCACATACACCACGCCAAACAGGTTGCTGCGTATCTGCGTGGCAAGGCGCAAGCGCTGCAGTTCGCCCGGTGAAAGGGTGGGGCTGCTGCGGTCCATCGACAGGTAGCCCAGTCCTAGCGACTGCAGCGTGCCGATGCGTGCGATGAGATCCTGGGCAATACGTTGGGCGGCGATACGCTTCTCTTCCGAGAGGTTTGGCGTGCGCCGCACGTCCGAGGAGCCCTCGTGCCCCAGGCCGCCAGCGGCCACCCGGCGCGCGATATCGCGCTTGCCCGCGGCGCGACTCTGGGTCGTCTTGCCGCCTGCGGCGGGTTCGCCGAAACGACCCTCGGCCGCCGGACGGAGCGTCTCCACCAGGCGATCGAACGACATCGCGGACAAGCTGCCGATGTCGACGCCCGCGAACGTGACCGACAGCGCCTCACGCTTGAGCCTCTTGCCGTCGCAGACTGGACAGAGGCTACCGATCATGAAACGCGATACGCGCTTCTTCATCAGCGGGCTTTGCGTTGTCGCGAACGTGTGCAGCACGTAGCGTCGGGCACCCATATAGGTACCCATGTAGCTCGGTTCGGTCTTGCGCTTCAGTGCCGCGCGTGTCTCGGCAGGCGTGAATCCCGCATAGACCGGCGCAACCGGTTGCTCCTCGGTGAAGAGGATCCAGTCGCGCTGCTTCTTCGGCAGGTCGCGCCAGGGCACGTCCACGTCGTAGCCCAGGGTGACCAGGATGTCGCGCAGGTTCTGCCCGTGCCACGCCGGTGGCCACGAGGCGATGGCGCGTTCCCGGATGGTCAGCGAAGGGTCCGGCACCATCGCCTGCTCGGTGACTTCGTAGACGCGACCGAGGCCATGGCAGTTCGGGCACGCACCCTGCGGGGTATTGGGTGAAAAGTCCTCGGCGAACAGCATCGGCTGCTTCGCCGGATAGCTGCCAGCACGCGAATAAAGCATGCGTACCAGGCTGGAAAGCGTGGTAACGCTGCCTACCGATGAGCGCGTGCCCGGTGTACCGCGCTGCTGCTGCAGCGCCACAGCGGGTGGCAGGCCTTCGATTTCGTCCACGTCGGGCACGCCCACCTGGTCGATCAGGCGGCGAGCGTACGGTGCCACGGACTCGAAGTAGCGACGCTGTGCTTCCGCGTACAGCGTGCCGAAGGCCAGCGAGGACTTGCCGGAGCCCGAGACGCCGGAAAACACCACCAGCGCATCGCGTGGCACGGCCACGTCGATGTTCTTGAGGTTGTGTTCGCGGGCGCCGCGAACCCGGACGAAGCCGTTGCCGGGCATGGCGCCAGGGGAGGTGGTTCGTTTCTTCATGGCGGGCATTATCGTCGGAACCGGTGCAGGTGCCGTGCATCCGCTGGAAGGAACGCGTGGTCAGTGGCGCAGTGCGGTCACCGCCAGGTCGACGATCTCCTTCGCGCGACCGTCGATCACCGCCTTCATCATCCACAGGCTGAATCCCTTCGCCTGCTCCAGCGTGATCGTCGGTGGCATGACCAGTTCGAGCTTGTCGGTGACGACGTCGACCACGGCCGGACCGTCGTGCGCGAAGGCCTGCACGAGGGCATCGCGCAGCTTCGTCGGGTCTTCCACACGAACCGAGTAGATGCCCATAGCCTCCGCCACCTTGGCGAAGTCCGGGTTGTCGAGCGTGGTGCCGACGGGCAGGAAGCCACCGGCCTTCATCTCGATGTCCACGAAGCCCAGCAGGCCGTTGTTGAAGATGACGATCTTCACCGGAAGCTTCGATTGCCGGATGGTCAAGAGGTCGCCCATCAGCATGCTGAAACCGCCGTCGCCGGACATCGACACGACCTGTCGGCCGGGGTAGGCCGTCTGTGCACCGATGGCCTGGGGCATGGCGTTGGCCATCGAGCCGTGCAGGAACGAGCCCAGCAACCGGCGCTCGCCGCCGAGCTTCAGGTAACGTGCGGCCCACACCGTCGCCTCGCCGACATCGCAGGTGAATACCGCATCGTCGCTGGCGACCTCGCTGATCAGCGTCGCCAGCAGCTGCGGATGGATGGGGCGATGTGTGGAGGAGGCATTGGCCTGCGCATCGAGGCCCTCGCGTGCGTGCTTGTAGTGATCGCGTGCGGTATCCAGGTGAGCCGGATCGTGCGTGGTTTTCAACCGGGGAAGCAGGCGGCCGATCGCGTCGCGCACGTCGCCGACCACACCCAGCGAGAGGCGACAGCGCTTGCCGAGGTTTTCGCCACGGATGTCGATCTGCGCGATGTGCGCCTTGGTCGGATAGAACTGGCGATACGGAAAGTCCGTGCCGAGCAGGAGCAGCACGTCGC
>Ga0247742_10001403_pt1 | contig 16953 bp, 18 predicted proteins | sample UWRJL208509C2_FD_180944 | JGI IMG/M metagenome (GOLD analysis project Ga0247742, IMG submission 180944) | Plant litter microbial communities from Arlington Agricultural Research Station in Wisconsin, United States - UWRJ-L208-509C-2 | ecosystem: Environmental > Terrestrial > Plant litter >...
GTGCAGATACGGGTGGGAATCCGACGGCCTTGGCGGAGTTAAAGTCGAAGTTGTCGTCAAATGCATCGTCGAAAGTAAAGTTGACAGGAGTTGCTGTAGTCGAGGGTTTCTTACCAAGAGCTTCGTCGAACTCGCTCACGCCAGCGACATGGCTAACTGGACCGGAAGATTGGGATACAGAGGACTCTTTCGAATGGTCAGAATCGGAGATGAATGCATCGAATGGTGTTGTAGTTTTCGCCTGAACAGGGACCTTCTCTTGGGGTGCAACCTCGCCAAAGATGTCGTCAAAGGAATCAGCTGGAGCCGCAGGTATAGGAGCTGGAGACACCGCATCTTTGTTGGTCCCATTTGCAGCAGGAGGGAATGGTGAAGTAGCCTTCCCATTCGTGGTCGGTTGCCCTGGGGCAGCAATTGCCGGTCCTGCCGATTCAATCTCGTCGCCTGAATCTGAGTCTGAGTCCGATTCTTCAATGTCAAGCTCCTTTAATTGAATTTTGAAGTCTGTCTCGCCGGCAGTGGGCGAAATTGGGGCAACGGGGGCAGGTGTGGGCGATGGGGCTTTTGCCGCTACATCAGACGGGGGGATCTCGTCCAAAGAGGGGAACTTGGCAGCCACAGCATCAGGCGTCTCATCGTTTGGGAGAGGGGTTGCACTCGTGGGTGGAGTCATAAAAGCATCGGTATTAGGAGAAAATACCCCTTCTGCACCATGAGGGGCGGGATCCTCATCCAGGAAGGACATTCCAAGGTCGCGGCCGTCGATCGACCCGGTCGTTTCGCCAGGTCGCGGTGATTCTACTTTGAAGACTTCGGCACTATGCTCGGGAGTAAAACCATTGATGGAGCCGGAAGGTGGCGAAGAAATGATGGTATGCTGTAGGCCAAGGAATGGAGACTGAGAACGTGGCGTTGACGCACCAGACGACATGGCCAAGCGCTCGAATGGGTTGTTGCTGTTATTTCTCACTGGCTGCGCGAGGTCTGGTGTGGTGGGAATGGGCTGCGCGGCTGCGAAAGCCAACGAATCCGACCGAGGTACTGGGCTGGTGATCTCTGGTATGGGAGACGCGTCAAGCGCTGCGATATCTGCCTCAACCGCGTTCTTCTCCTCATTGACAGATGTAAGCTCCGCAACAGCCTCCTCATGTTCTTTCTCCGCCTTGGCTCTCTCCGCCTCCTTCGTGCTCAACTGTTTACGTGCAATAGCCAGTAGACCCTTCTGTTGTTTCGCTTCCTTCTTGAGCTTGTCCACATCTGCCTTGAGGGACTCAGCCTGTTGTCCGGCCTCCACCATACGCCTGTGCAGGTCACGGGCCTCCTCTTTGTCACGCAAGAACACCCCTTCGACCTCAGTCTTCTCCACCCGGATGGCACTCAAGTCACTTTCAGCCCGAATAAGCTCTTCTCTCGTTTTCGTGATGTCAGCGATTTGTGTCGAGCGTCTTTCCTTCAAAGTAGACAAAAGTGTGGTTTCAGTCTCATATGCGGCTTTGGCGGAAGACAGCTGCGTCTGTAAAGTTGAGAGCTGGGAGGCTTGATTTGCCAAAGTTTGTTCCAAGGTTTGGCGTTCCTCCTTCGAAGTGGCCAGGGAACGCTCCGTAGACTGCAACTGGTTCTTGACGTTACCTATTTCGGCAGATCGGTCATGAATTGGCGGCGAGCTTGTGTTGTGGTCATCATCATCGAGGAAACTTTGGTTCGACGCTAATGAGAGTTAAGTATCATTTCCAATACGAGTTAAGGGAAAGGCCTACGAGTCTGGAAGGAGCTAGAGCCAGAGAATGGGTCACTGTCAACAGTTGCTCGCGAAGCAGATGGCTGCATATAGCCGGGCATCGATCCTGTGGATTGAGGCTTCAAAATACCAGTAATTTGCCTCGATTGAGGCGACGACTGAGTTTGCACAGTGCTCGGCGGGGGTGTGTCATCGAACGAGAATAAATCGACAACTGGTTCTGGTTGTTGTTGAGTCTGCACGGGCAGGGGAGAGAATGGAGATGGCCCAACAGAACCTCGCAGTGAAGGGGGTATCAGAGATGGTGGCAATGTGTCGGGAACTTCCTGCCCACCCAACTTCTTCTGAATGAGATACATGGCCACTGCAAAGCCATCTCTTGTCAAGCGACCGTCATTATTGATATCGGATAGGTCCCTTGATTGAAAATAAGAATTGTGAACGGAAGCCTTCACAGTTGTGCTTACCATATTTGTGCAAGGGTTTCACCCGGCAACTGGGACTTGAGCATGAATGGCACTGCGACATCACCTTCAATGTAGCCCTTCTTCTGGGTGTCAAGCGAATCAAAGAAACGATCCGCCGATGCCTTCTCCACCGGTGTCACGTCCCATTCCTGAGCGTGTCCGTTAGTGGGTGCAAACCCAGTTGGACGCGCAGGAAGGGCTGGACCCTTGAATGGGCCGGACATGCCGGTATGATCAGGCAGCAACATGGAAGTTTGGCCTGTGAGTTGGGATCCGAAACTGCTGTTGAGTGGACTGAAGGAACCGCTTGCGCCAGTTATTTGTGGGCGAATCGAGCTGTCGTTAGACGAAGAACCGCCACCGCCAGCTTGCTGGTAGAGACCAGGTGGAAGTGATGTTGGAATAAAGGCTATCTTCCCGGTCATGGCTCCCTGGATGAAGTACATCCCGACGGCAAAGTCCGCCGAATCTAGTTTGCCTCGATCTTGAGTATCAGCAAGATTCCTTTACGGAGTGGATTATCAGCGCCTAAAACGGAGCGGCTATAATTGACGAACTAACCAAATCTTCATCAACTGTTCATTGGGCAATTTGGACTTGACGAAAATATCTCTAGCCTTCTCGCCTGTGCAGTATTCTTAGCGCTAAATATGGACTAAGTGAAGAAAGTACCGACCACTGAGTAGACCATTGACTGGACCGGACTTCATGAACATGTTTTGGAACTTGGCCTTGTCCTGCGGAGTGAGAGGTGGGAATGCAGTAGGAGGCGGAGACTTCGGAGCAGACATTCCAGTGTTGTGTTGAGAGACGGTGGTGATGCCTTCAATAACAGCCAAAGGACCAGCTGCAGGACATATCCCGATAAGCTATGCGCGTCCACTAGAGGTTAAACAAGAGAGATTCTTACGTTTATTGACCAAAGCCTGAGTTATCTTCTCGCCCTTCTGTGCCCAACCTATTAGACGTACGGCGATGGCGACACCCCTTTTCGGAAGCCATCCTTTGTTATCCTCATCTGAGATGTTCCATATCTCCCCTAATGTGACTGGAGGAAGCTTTGCACCACTGAATACCCTTACAGCAACGTCACCTGTGAGCACGCCCAACTTCTGAGGGTCGGCCTGGGCGAAGACCTGCGAGACGAGCGTGAGTTCTGCGGGAGTTGGACTAAAGTTGGTGGACATTATGCCCGGCGTCGGTGCAGTGCCAAGCGCTGTAGTGGTGGTTTGTGGAAAACAAGTGGGTTGAAGCGGCGGAGGACGTTGATTGCGGCGCTGAGTAGCATTAGCCGTCCTGCCGAGATGCCTTGTTCACACGCCATGACATGTGACTGTGTGCCACCCTCGCCTGCTCTTGAAATGGGCACCGTGTTCAATTTTGAACTTGCACCCGCCTCTTGTCTTCATACCCCATCTACTTCACGCCTTTTACGTTTTATTTTGTACTATGGAACAACTTACCTCTTCGTTGGCGCCTCCTCGTGCTGCGCCCAAGGCGAACGTAGCCTCATCCAGCCAACAGTCAGCTGGAAGTGTGGCGAAACGGTTGGTACAACCCTAGTCTGTTGTGCTCATGAAACTCATGTTTTGTTAGACTTGGTAACGAACTAATGACTCTAATGGTGGGTGTTCTATTTTATATTCCTCGGTGTAAACGCTGAACTACTTTGCCACAGATGTCCTCGTCTCCGGGAATTGTGAGATCTCTGTCGGTCACTCGGCATCACGCGCATTCACTTACCACCTTTGCAGTCCGCCTTCCCCAAACACGATGGGAACCTATTCGAATGGGTCGGAACGATTGAAGGGCCTGCCGAGACGGTCGGTTTTGTTTACGTGTTTTCAGATCGTCGTGCTCACCCAACCTGTCAAGATTTACGCCGGACTTAGCTTTAAAATCTCCATCTCGTTTCCTCCTAACTATCCTTATGTGGCGCCAACCATAAAATTTGACACACCATGCTACCACCCGAACGTAGACATCAACGGGGGTGCCATCTGTCTCGACATCCTCCAAGTACGTACCTGTTGGTCGTCCACCCTTACCCGACACTTACGTTTTGGCACAGGATAAATGGTCTGCCATTTACAGCGTACAGACCATCCTTATCTCGCTGCAGTCCCTGCTTGGTGGTGTGTGAGCCTGCCTGATGAATTAATCACCGCTTATTTTTCTGTCAGAGCCCAACAATGCATCACCTCTTAATCCTGATGCGGCCAATATCTGGGGCAACCCAACTGGTATGTTGTTTGTCCTTTGATATGAATTCATAAACTCATAGAGAACATAGCATTCAAAACCCAGCTCATGAAGCATTACCGTCCCATCACCGACTCTTCCTGAGTCTATAATCTGTATAATGTCGTACACATTTACTGTATCAACCTGCATGTTTTGAATCATTGGCTGTCGATCATTGTAATCACTTGTTTGATCATGGGCGCTGAGAGTAAAGTGCAATAACCAGCAGCAGCTATTCGAGAACACCATTCTTGAGTGGTATCGTTTTTAAGAGGGGATTATGCGCTTTCTTGAAATTGCGAGGAGGAGGAATAGGCGCACAGCCGGTGCAATGCCGGTGGTAGTTGCTAGGTAACTGTACAGCTGCTTATGAGAACCGAGGTTGACGGCGCTCAAACACTCCTTGATCTCTTATAACTCACGCTGCCGTATTCCTTTCTTCAAGGTGCTTTGATAGTACTCCCCATTGACCTTGTCATCGACCGCGGGCGCTGGTTGCTCTGTGGCTTTCAATCTTTGTCTTCAAACAACAAATTAGTGAGTACAACAGACATATTCTCCTATCCCATACTGAGATACAATCGCTAGACTTGTTCCAGTTACAATGCCCAGACGCGCACCCCCTTCATCTCTTCGTCTTCTGCCAGGACCCACACCGCCTCGAAGGTACGGATGCTCAAAGTTTTCACTGATGTCTGCTCATACGTGTACTGCACAGCACCCCCAAACATCGGCTGCCTTCTGTGCCCGTGCCAGCACTGCGACGGCCGAGCGAGGAGGATGTGAGAGGGCCGCCACCACGGCAGCGATCAGGGCCCGATGATGTGGTGGTGGTGAGCAAGGAGCGGCCGCGGGCACTGCGAGGCCCCTGGGATCACTCCGGCAGCATCTCGATCAGTGTCGATGTCGACCAGCTGCTGGCGCCGATGGCGAGGGCTATGGTTGTTCTGCGAGCGTAGATGTAGTGAAATATAATGATTTGTTTGAGGCGTGACATTTACTTTATATAATAAGGGCGCGAATCGATTTTTGCATGAGGCAGCCCTTTTCTTCCTCCTTCTATCATGTCCTCCTCTCCCCCAGACATTTCCTCCCTCTCCCTCCACTCAAGACCCTCCCAGCAACGTCTGCATGACACTTATGATTACGACGGCACCAGAAACCAGTTCCACTTTGCGACCACCCAGGGCCTCCAGCAGTCCCCCTACAACAATGTCAGCTCTCTAGCAGCCAGTATCAGTCACACCGCTATCAAGAAGCCCGTTCGCAGTGGTCTCCCTACTGTGTGTCTCTTAGATCGTGCGCGATAAATCTCACAAACTGACTCCTTTCCAGCAATGGCTCGACAACAACTCTTCTGACAGTCGGTCGCTCTCGCCCCACAACAATTCAGATTTCTCGTCCGCAGGCGGCTCCCCTCCTCTTGGTCATCTCAATCCTCCGGCTGGCGCACTCACCCCCGGCGCCATCAATCCAGACGACGAGGTCATCCCAACAGCAATTGTTATTAAGAATATACCATTTAACGTTAAACGTGAAACTCTCCTTGATATAATAGTCAGTTCTACTTTTTTTTCTGGCCCTTTTTAGGGACATTCTGACCATTCCTAGACCTCTCTATCCATCCCAACGCCATACGCATTCAACTACCATCTCGACCAGCAAGGCTCCTTCCGTGGGTTGGCCTTTGCCAACTTCCGCCAGTCTGTTGATGCGGACGCTGTCGTCGCTGCCCTCAACGGATTCGATGTTCAAGGACGCAAGTTACGTGTCGAGTACAAGAAGGTTTTACAGGCTGGCGAAAAGGAGCGAATAGAGCGCGAAAAGGCCATTCGCAGGATGCGTTCCATGCAACTCGAGAAGGAGCAGACCAACGTCAACCAGCTTTACGAAGACTATGGATCAGCACTTTCCTCTGCCTTCAGTCCCTCGCGATCGTACTCTTCTAGCTCTGCATATCAACAGCAGTCTCAGTACTCACCACCAGGTTTGTCATCGATGCCCACCCCAACGTACTCGATGCCTCTTGCGTCTGCCCCCGCTGCTCCATCTCAGCCGATACCTCCGGCAACACCAAGCATGTCTGAGAAATCCATCTCTAGCGAGCTTGATCTCAATGATCCCTCGACTTTGGAAATCTACTCCAGGATCCTACTCTTCAAGGACGACAGGATGCGCGACGAGTTGGCTTTCTCACGTACCTTGAGCCCCAAGCAAAGGAGGGTTGTACATCTCATCGCTCAAAAGCTGGGCGTCTACCATTACTCTGTTGGCGAGGGCGAGGAACGGTACGCCGTTGTCACCAGGATTGATCCCCAGAGGGTAAGTCACCCAACCGTTTGCTTCTTGCTCGGTGTATTCACATCAACTTTAATTTCTAGCAACAGCAACAGCAGCAACCGCAACGACAACCCCACACTCTTTCGCGTGCTCCTTCTGCCTACCTTTCTCCCATCAGCCCAACTACTACCGTCAACTCGCTTCGAGTCAAGAAGTCCATGCCCGATATGAAGACTTTGCATCAGCAAGCCCCGCGACTCACTTCTCGTTCCTCGAACGGCAACATCAGGGAAGGCTATGCAACCATAGCCTCCCCTTCGCGTCGCGTCTCCGCCGGGTTCGGGTCCTTGTTCTCCAACGGGAACAGTGCCTTTGGCGGATCTGTACCCCCTGTTCCGAGCTTGCCCTCCGCACTGGGATCAGCGAGCTTGAACGGCGGGGGTGGAGGTCACGATAACGGCGGCGTTGTACGCCAGCCACGTGGACCCGGTATTGGTGGCTTCAACCGACGCGACAGCCGGGTTGGTGCCAGTGAAAGCCAAGTCAGAGGTGGGCTTGATGCTCAAACTTACGAACCACTAGAAATCTGATGAAGAGAGCAGTCCGGTCAGACAGTCTTACAGGTGATGACGGTCGCAGTGGCTTCTGAGTCTGGGCAGTTGAGTATCCCGTTGGCTACTGTCCTCCTCGAATTGCATCTTGGCATAATCTCTTTTCCATGCTTGCCTATTCTCTGCTTCTCAATGTTATACTGTTTTGGAATATAGTGTATACTCTGCCCCTCATTCCTTCACGCCTACCTTCCTTGCCTTGTTGGTTGTCATGTGTCCTCGTCGAACGAAGAAAAAACAGCATCTGGATTCTCTCCTGCTCTCTCAACATATCTGCTTCTCCTCACACAATCTATCGTACTGCGCTTGCTTGTTAAATCCACATCTTTTTACTTTCTTCTTTCATTCGCATCTCTACAGGTTCAATTTGATTTACTCTGACTACTACCTATTACTGTTGCTTTCTTGAGAACAGTTCGTCCCCTTCTACACCTGTACGATTTCGAAATTTTAGATCACCCTTTCATCTTTAGCTTTCATCTTGTAAATAAAGCGTCTAGCTTTACGATCCATCTCGACATCTATCCAACGGGCTATCAAATAATACACACCTTTCTGGGCTGCGCACAAAGTTGAAATTTGAAGATGTTCGGAACCGGAAGGGAAACAGGGGCGTGTCAAAAGTTGCCTCCGTTCCGAGCAGGCTGTATACCTCTTGCCATCGACTACTTCTGAACTCGATCTACAACTCTCCGACTCCACTGAGCTTTACGATGCCGAGCTCTGTAATTGTACACGCTGCTGTATTTACCGCCGGTGCACTGCTAGGTGGAGGCGTCGCAGCAGCTGTGACGAGCAGAAAGAGACCTGTTCCTCCCCCCAACGCGCCTTTACACGCGCCTGTTACCACTCAAATTAAGACCGGAGCTCCTGTGATTGACATAGACTCAACAGGCAGGACAAAGATCTCTACAGAGTTGACTGTCACATCGATTTTGCCACCAGCATTGAAATATGGAAACCCTGGTATGTAATTCCCTTTGTGCTATTTATTCTTGAGTTTTGACCGCCGAATCTGTGGATTTGATTAGGGCCTGTAACTGATGTTCTCATCCGAAAAGCCTACGCAGCTGGATATGATAGGCGACTGCGGCATCCAGCTTGGGTTAGTACAGGCCATTGCCAGCTTTTACGAAGTTCTGACTGAAGCACACAATGACAGACAGCCGAACACCTGACCCTCTCCTCACTAGGCAAATCTGGAGGTGGAAATGGAAGCTCGGGCGATCGGTCCAACTCAAAATTCATCGAAGATGAATCCATACCTACCCTCTTTCGTGCAAAGTTACAGGACTATTTCCGGAGTGGATATGACCGAGGGCATATGTATGTCACCTGTGAGGTTCCTTGATGTGGTTTTCTGAGTATATTTTATACACAGGGTTCCTGCAGCAGATGCTAAAATCTCACAGGTATGAGGTCTCTTTCTTTAACGCCTAAAATTACCTTCTGACGCGTCTTATGTCTGAAGGAGGCGATGGACGAAACTTTCTTGCTTTCCAATATGGCACCCCAAGTTGGTGACGGGTTCAACAGGCATTGTACGTTCATAATGCATTTTCATTGCCGAAACCTCTGGTTCACATACTATAGACTGGGCATACGTCGAGGATTGGTGCAGACGTCTGACTGGAAGCTTCCAGGACGTCTATGTCTTCACCGTGCCGCTGTACCTACCCAAGATGCAGTCAGATGGTAAATGGCGAATAGTAAGTGGAATCCACTTGACTTCTCCGAGCTTCGATTTTATGGCTTTCTTGTAGACACATGAAGTCATCGGCTCACCACCTAATGTTTCTGTGCCCACTCATTTTGCCAAAGTGGTCCTGACAACGAAACCATCTTCCCCGTCCACACCTGATATTTTGGAACTCGCATCTGGTGCGTTCGTTCTACCGAATGCAGTGATTCCGGACGAAGCTCAGCTGCAAAGCTTCATTGTGCCCAGTACGTGACTGTCATTCCTCATGTTCAAATGACAATAACTCATATTTGTGTAGTTGAGGCGGTGGAACGCGCTGCTGGACTCACACTTTTCTCTGATGAAGTGAAAAAGGGCTCCAAGCATATTTGTCAGGCCACAAAATGTGACGTTACCGTACGGAGGTTTGACGACGCTCAAAAGAAGAACCGCAAGGCTATCGCTGGCCCTAAATGATTTTGGAATGACTTCAAGATAGTAAAGCATTAGATTAATCGTTAATATATACTTGATAGTCGTTCAACGGTCGGAGAGGATATCCTTTACGCTATCCCAATAGTGTTTGTCCAGCCGCGTGCTAATCTCCTCTTTGGTTAGCCAGGCGAAGTCCTTAATGTTCTCTTTCGCAGGTTGGATTTGGCCAGCCATGATATGTGCTTTGTAAAAGAACACGACACGCTACAGTCTCCATGAGCAATACGCAAATAGGAATGAAGTGAGATGCTAACCTCGGGCGTTTCTTGCGACACAGATGGCTGGGGAGGTTTGTACACACCTACTGGCGCTTTGCCTACTACCCAAGTGTCCATTTTATCACCACATTCGGCATACAAGTCTTGCTGGGCAGCCTTGGAAGACTTTAGAGATGGGCTGCACGAGATATCCAGATGCTGACATACCTGGTGAAGGAACTGTCCTTTCTCTAAATCACCCTGAGGGAAACGCCATCCCTCTTTGCCATTCTCAACTGTCTGAAGCAGAAGATACAAGTTCCGCTCGCCAGCCCGATCGAGACTCTTCACATCCCAACTCTCATCCGTTGAATGCGTCCTCGACGCGAGCTCCTCTCCTTCACCTTCCTGCTGGGCCAACTGCTCGACAGCCGCAACATCCGCAGCTCGTTTCTCCTCGCTCACATAGTCATCCTGTAGGATACTAGGCCCAAAAGCAAGTTTCTCGCGTTTCCTTTCCTCCAAGTTGAAGCGAGTTTCGAGCAGAGTGCCTTGCTTAAAATAGAAGTCGTGGGGGAACGGGTTGTATAGCGCTCTTCGTATCCGTGCTTGGTAGGAGTAATAAGCCTTCTCGAAGGGTGATGGCGTACGCGTCAGAATTGGCGAGCGGTTAAGAATAATGGCCGTTGATATGTGGGGTTTGACAGTCCTTTTGGAACGCGCTGTCTGCGGAGGTTCAGCTTGTGGTGTCACAACTGCCTCTGTTGCCAGTGCCCGACGAAGAGAAAGCTGAACAGCTATGAGAGCATTAGTAGACGCCTATAATATCCTTTCACAGAGCCTACCTCTTGCACATTGCGTATGTGTCCTGGAGAGCATGGTCGACGCGGAGAAGTCAGAAGAGGCGCTCGCGACAGTCGGCTGGTCAAAAATTGACATCATGTGATCAGGGAGGCGCGGACTCAGGCCAAATCGGTCTCTCTGTTCATTGACCACTGCTATAATGTCCATCTCCCTCCTCTCCAACGCGTATCTGGACGAGAATTCGGCTAGAATTAAGAGTAAAACCGTACCATGGGAGGTGTGTTTCGACCAACTTGTTCTTGGTGTCACCTCCTCAATCTATGTTATAGGGTTATCAGCGAGCAGGTCTCATTACCGTTGAGGAGTTGAGTCTGATCAAGAAGGTTGACCGCCAGAGCAAGGCAAGGGCAGAGTCTGTTCTACTCTCTGAGGGAAAGACGTATGCGCTGCTTTACCTCAATCTCTTGATGAAGCTACAGAGAGTCGATACGATGCAATGCATCCTGGTCCTCATCACAGATGCACTACTTGGTGATCCATTTACTCCTCAACCCAAGTGTGTGCATGGCTGAGATGCGGCCTTTTAAAGATCATGAAGAGCGCATTCCGCTTTTCTTGAAAGCTAGCGAAACCGATCAAGAACTTCCTTACCCTCCTCTCATCAAGTACGTTTCACCACTCATTTCACTCATTTCGATCTAATCGGGCACTCGCTCTGCAGGGCTTTGGATGCACAAGACGAGTTTGTTCAACTAAAGGCCGCTCAAATTCTGACGGTTCTGTTAACGTATGGTTTCCGTTCAATGCCTTATGCTCGCTGACGCTGCGAGTTAGAGCAGAACCAGGGTCTCTGCCCTCACGACAAATAAAGCCTTTCCTCACCGTTCTCTCATCATTTATTCAGGGCCAATCTTCAAACAAGCGCGATATAGCTGTACAATGCCTGGAGTCCCTACTGTCGAGACGCGATTGTCGACAGGAAGTATGGAGAATTCCTGGTATCATCACTGGGTGCGTCTCTCGAATGTCCTCCCAACTGCCTGACTCACATCCGATGCTCAGTTTCGTAGGAATTTTGGGCCAACATCCAGGGCCTCAAATGAGCTACCAAGTCGCATTCTGCATATGGCTACTATCCTTTGAGCAGAACATTGCCGAGCAGATTAACAGGTACGTCACCGGGACCTTTGTATTAGCGGTCATTGACTTTCTGGTAGGAAATACGACGTCATTCCAAGCTTGATGGAAGTAGCACAAAGTGCCGTGAAAGAGAAGGTCATCCGGGTTGCAGTGGCCACGTTCAAGGTAACTTTAGTCCACACTCAGCCTCACTCAACTGGGTCATAAAGCTGATGACTCCTTTGATGCTCTGCAGAACCTAGTCATCAAAGCACCTTCAACAAATCTACCAGCCATGCTTGTTTGTCAACTCTTACCCTTTGTAAAGAATCTTGCTGGGAGAAAGTGGTCCGATGAGGATATTCTCGAAGATGTTCAGTTCCTCAAAGACGAACTCAACACACGCTTCCAAAGCCTGACGTATGTCTTAGGCAACAGGGCACCCTGAATTTCTTGCTGAAAATCTTCCAGGACATACGACGAATATACCTCCGAACTGGCATCGGGTCACCTATCATGGACCCCTGTGCACGAATCGGATGGTTTCTGGAAGGAAAATGCTATCAAACTCAACGAGAAAGATTATGAGCAACTAAAGTAAGGCATTTTGTCACTGATGGGGAACAAAATTCTGAAAGTTTCTTGCAGGACATTGATCAAGATCCTAAGGGAATCTCAAGATAACACAGTCCTTGCGGTAGCTGCTCACGATATTGGCCAATATGTCAAGCACTACGAAAGGGGGAAGAAGTAAGTTGTCTCCTATTGTCATTTTTATTACCATGTATTAACTCTGAATTCCTCTAGACTTGTAGCAGACTTTGGTGGCAAGTCAAGAGTTATGGAATTAATGACACATCCAAACTCGGATGTGCGTTATCGTGCTCTTCTCTCAGTGCAGCAACTAGTCAGCCAGCCTTGGGCAGCAGCCTGAGAGCTGAGGAGGGCCTGAAAGTAATGTATGACTAAACGACGCTTGATATTGTTATGGACATTGTTAACACGTAGGCGACCAAGATTCATTATCTCACACCAGCCATCGCAACTACTGGAAGGGTAGACAAGTGGAGCAGTTTACGATGTAAGTAATCATGCAGACACCCAAACCTCGCCGACAACTTCGTACTCCTTGAGCACCTGTACCCGTGATTTGGTTGGTTTGCTGTCAACATCCTCAGTCCCCTGAACCACGTCTTCTGCTAACAAGATTCGGAGGCCTCCGATGGTCGAAAACCCTTGTCGGAGACCAATGAAAGGAAGCTCAAAGTCCTGAGTCAGCTGCACCTTTGCAAAACCATCTCCATGACCCGAGTGGCTCGAGTAATCAATCTCGAGTGGCGGTAGATAGATGGCAGACGGGCCGACGAACGACACTGAATTTGGTGAGGAAGATGGTAGCTCCTCCGACCCACCTTCAAAGTATGGAGGCGGCAGAGCATTCGAGTTGTCGGTAGGTGTTCCGGGATCAGGGATTACGGGCTCCGGTGCAGCTGGACGAGACGACGCGGCCAGGATCTTCTGATGAGCGAGAGCATAGTTGAAAGTGGCTGTAGCTGACGATGGTGTAGAGAATCCCGATGAAGGCAGCCGTGGACTAAACGACTCTACAGGAGGCTGGGGAATAACGGGAGGAGGGATAACCCTCTTCCTGATATGCTGTACCGCCAACGTCACTTTCCGCCGCAGGTTCTCTCGACTTGGGGTGACGGGCGACGAGATAACCACGGAAAATGCAATTGAGAATTGCTTCTCGATCCGGATATTTTCCCTCGGTAGCCTGCGGACCAAAAGCTGCGCTTCAATCTCGGGAGGAGGCACGGGTTGTGGTACGGGTGTTAGCTGAGGGGATTGGGGTCTGACAGAACTGACGGAGTCTCTGCGTAACGCAGGGGAACCTGGCCTTGGACCAATGGGTGGTGTCCCAGGACGGGCTTGATGGATGGAGCTGATGGATGGTGAATGCGGGCGAGATGGAGTAGGCCCTGCAATGGTCCGCTTCAGGTATGGGGGTAGTGCAGAGGCAGGCTGAGCTGCTGGCGTTGGTGCCAAAGGTATACGTCGGGAGAGCATCGAGGTCAACAGTCGGCCAGGCTCACCGAACGAGGATCTCCAGGAGATATCCAAACGACCGAGAGGTATAATGCTCCCTGGGGCAGGGGTATTCGTCGATGGTTCAGTGACCTTCGGAGTGAGTATGTAGACGTATTGTCGCATGTCTTGCGGTTGCATGAGAGCCATCGCTCCAGAGAAGATGCTCGTTTCGCCTTTACCCTCCCCCCCGCTGACGATGTTCCCATCGACAGCTTCCCAGGCATCTGTACACTCTAGCCGCATTCGTTCAAAGCAGATGGCAGCTTGTGTGAGATTCTGTATATGCACTTCAAGGAAGATCTTCTCCCGTTCACTCGGAGAGAGCAATGCAGTTGGGGACTTCACGGAGTGAACTTTTGTTTTCACAGAGAGAGGGTTCGTCACCTAGACATAACTAATGTTCAGAGGCAAAATTTGGAGATGAAAGACGACGCACTGCAAACTTGTAGAACTTTCGGAAGGTTTGTAAGGTCGGGTCACTGGCATCCTCTGCAGCTCCTGGCACAGATCGCGAGTTGGGTGGGAGTCGATATGTCACAGTACACGCAAGCACATGTTGGCCTAATTCCTTGATTTCGTGATGCACTACATGTTCAAGCGTGTCCCCACCAGCCAGATGCTCTCCAACACTATCTGTCTCGTGCAGAGTCACCTTGGTGGTAACAGTTTGCATCTCCACCTTCACTTGAGTGATATCTATCTCAACTTGCGTTTCATTGTTGACGCAAAGACAGCTGGAGAACGTCTCGCCGAGCTGGATCGAGCCAAACGAGGACGGTAATGTAAGGACTTCGGAGGCGTTTGTTAAGTCCCGTAAGGTCTTTGGATGCCCAGGAAGTGGAGCATTTCCTTGCAGTGACAAGATGGCGGCAGACGAGTGAGCCTGCAGAAGACTTCAGAAATAGTAAAGCATCTGACTGGCGGCAAACTCACGGAAAACGAGGGAGAGCTTGAATAGAACGGTTGCCAGGCGCCTGCCAATTCTGGTCGCTTTCAGGTGTCATCTTTCTAGTAGTGATAGCAGGAAGATAGACCAACCGAAATACGCATAACCTTGAGGGAAAGCAAATGAGCAGGTCCATCTGTGGTGGCCATGGTAGAACCAGATTGAGAACAGGTTAGCCGATCGTCCAATTTTGGTAAACGTCTTTATCTTCTACGCCCACCATGCCTCGCGCCACTACAGAAAAGTTTTCACGGGCACACCAGTCGGCTCCCAAGAAGAAAGAGAAGGAGGCTTCGGGATCTATGACCAATCCCATCTTCAATACGGCGCGATTCGGCCAACATATTCTAAAGAATCCAGCAACTGCTCAAAAGTGAGTTCTTCACAGTCTTTTTGCTCCCAAGCGCTCATTAAGTACTAGGATCGTCGATGCAGTTAGTACCAGTACTTACCCTCTCAAAAGTGCCCTGTCTAACGATCAAACCAGGCTAATCTCAAACCCACCGACAAGGTTATGGAAGTCGGTCCTGGTACTGGAAATCTAACTGTGAAGATTTTGGAGAAAGCAAAGCACGTTACCGCAATCGAGATGGACCCTCGCATGGCTGCCGAGGTGATAAAACGAGTCCAGGGAACGTGCGTACCATACGATCCAACCCATTCACTGCTGTATCTCATTCTTGTCTTGCAGACCAGAGCAAAGGAAACTAGAAGTTGTCATCGGGGATTTTGTCAAAGTCGACATACCCTACTTCGAGGTCTGTATATCAAACACACCATACCAGATCTCATCTCCTCTGGTTTTCCGATTACTATCCCACCGACCTCTTTTCCGAGTCGCCATTCTTATGTTCCAACGGGAATTCGCATTGCGTTTAGTCGCTCGTCCAGGGACTTCTTTGTGGTCAAGGCTTTCCGCCAATGTTCAGCTCTATGCCAAGGTTGACAACATCATCAATGTATCTCGAAACGACTTTCGACCGCCTCCTCAAGTAGAATCTTCCGTCGTTCGCCTCGTCCCTATAGATCCTCCCCCTCCCGTTAAATTCGAAGAATTTGATGGTATGAATCGCATCATCTTCTCTCGGCCCAACAAGACTGTCCGAGGCAACTTTCAGGCAAAGGGTGTAATGAAAATGCTGGAACAAAATAGATCCACATGGCTCTCAGTACAGGAAACGGTAGGCCCTATTTTATGCAAGCCTTGATAATACCCTCATTGGTTTTTTCCAAGCCCATGGAGGACGATAAACCAATCAACAAAGTCGTAGATGATGTGTTAGAAGAACTAGGACATACGGAAAGCCGAGCAGCCAAGATGGATATCGATGATCTATTAAAGTAAGCCATATCTTTGTTTTTTAATTAAAATTTTAGTGTGTGATAAATATTATTCAGACTTCTCGCAGGATTCCATGAGGTCGGCATCCACTTCTCATAGGAAACAAGGGGATGTTGAACTATTTGCGGGCGGGTCAAAATACTGCATAAGGCCTACGACAACGTCAGGCCCGCAGAGTTATCAAGGGCAAGTACGCAACCCACTTGTCACAACCCATGGCGGGAGGGTTCTCGAATTTGGCACCTGCCGGATACTTCACATTTCCCTCGAAAAGTCAACGATAAAAACAACTCTTGACAAATAGTGAAGTGCTGCCTATACATAATTCTTGCAGCAACCACGTCAATCTGTGCTCTCCGTCGATCATGGAGGGGGAAATACAGAGCAGCCAGATAGAAGAATGATAACACCAGCGAATTACTATATTCGAGTATCGATCATTGTGGGTTACTTGGAGATATTGTGAAGGCCCAAATGCGTACTCACCAGCATAATCGACTATCAGACTTAGTTTACCCTTCCAGTCGAAAGGGTCAAGAAGAGTTCTTAGATTTTCAGAAACCTATAGCATTCCGTTGCTCCTTCTGGGGGGTCGCCGAGATCCTGAATCCTTCCCACTGCGACGCATTCTCTCCAAGAAATGAGACGTACGACACGGAAGAGTCTCGATATTTTCGTGAGGGTTTGTTTTTGTGAGTAGATCGATGAGCCATGCAAACGTATTGAAATCGATTGAGAAAGTTAGGCCATTGATTTTGAGCCTCAGGGATCTCAGTACAGTCGAAACGTCAGGGGTCAATAGGACTGTCTTCAGAGTTCAGCACGGTTGGCCCTACCTACGTTGCCTCATAAGACCATCGTTCCGTACTCACTAAAATGGAGTTAGTCAGTACCGAAAGCGGGATGGAGTAACAACTCTTTCAACGTGCGTGCTCACT
>Ga0247742_10001404_pt1 | contig 16953 bp, 14 predicted proteins | sample UWRJL208509C2_FD_180944 | JGI IMG/M metagenome (GOLD analysis project Ga0247742, IMG submission 180944) | Plant litter microbial communities from Arlington Agricultural Research Station in Wisconsin, United States - UWRJ-L208-509C-2 | ecosystem: Environmental > Terrestrial > Plant litter >...
CGTACATCCTTTTTATGCTATGATTTTTTCTTTTTTGTTTCAGATTGGGCCTTGATTAAGAATTAAGGCTCACAAGGTGCCCCCCAACTCGGTACTCATACCGTACCACCTTGCTTTGGCCGAAATCTGGACATGTCCCCTGTCGACCCCCAAGATGGCCGACGTCTAAATTTCGGCCAGCCTGTCACGCGTCCTACCCCTGGCCGAACTGAACGAAATGGTACAGTAACATTCCTCAGGGTGAGGTGTCCAAAATCGAAGTGGAAGTGCTGGTCTGTTTGGTGGGCTTATGAGATCCACGTGACAGGTTCCCACCCCTACTAATACTATCGGCCCTACTACTAGTACCCACGCCCAGACTCAACTGTGTCTTTTCACTTGCATGTTCAGAAACATGTCTAAATACCAATACACCTTGTCAAGTCTGAAAGAAGACATGGCGTTTATGAGTTGACATGACCTATGACGGTTCAAACGTTCAAGTTGTCTAGAGTGCTACTCAGGGCTTCACACTATAGAGACAGATGCTGATACTTTATTCAGACATTCAGGGATCACTGCATATATTTAGAATAACTTCCTCGTCAAGACTCTGGAGAAGAAGGTCGCGAAGGAAGTTAATTCAAGACGTCAGCTTAGGAGGAGAGGTGTACCGAATGCTGACTTGTGTGCTCCTGCCATTCATCGCGCGATATATGTTGGGCACATGATTGAGTCGATCTACATATTCCAGGGTCTGCTACTGTGGACGTGGTCGATGATCGCAATATCCTCACCGCACCATCTTCTGACCCAGGCATGAGCGATGGACACCAGGAAGTGACAAAGGCTTTTGATTTAATGCCTTGTGTGGCCTGGCTCGCCTGATCGCAAACAGCTACGTTCTTTTATGCACCCTTGTACGTTCTTCACAGTCACCGCAGAGTTCGCTTCGTTCTGACGCGTTCTCTATATACCTATGCATATCTGAATCCTTTTCTACCTCAATGCTAACCTGCCTAAAATTCTTTTATCCGAGTCGCGCCCTGTCCTTGCGATATGTCAACTTTCTTCAAGCCTGGTTCGAAGAAAGCAATAGGAGGATACTATTACTCAGTATCAAAGTCGTGAAGACTTGAATTGGAAGCGCCTTAGAATGGAGATCCGAACATTGAGATCAACTCTCACTTAATCCATCATGGTCACTGGACCATTCATGTTGGATTCGCTGATGTTGATTTATACCCCATCTCAGAAATCATCTTCACTATCCTCATCAACTCGTGTCGAACATTCATTGGTATAGTTTGCATCATTCGCACTCTGCGCTATGTTTGGTATCAGGATGATATCTATTCATCTGTTCACCTCATTCGAAAGAGCGAATATAGTTTTCTAAGGAGCTCTGTTGTATTGTGCGCAAATTCTATCAGCCGATTGCAAGGCGTCTTATTCGGGTGTGAAACTGTTTACGTCGAATGATGTTTTGTACCATGAAGAAATATATCAATAAATTAGACATGATGACCCGAGAGTTAGAATATGTGCAGAGGTCTGAAAGTCGATATAATTACTACAATAATCTGACCGTAATACATGACATTGGCCAATATTCTAAAAGAATCTAAGCGATACAAAGCAGAAGGATATCCTGTTATCGTGGTAAATAAGACCTCAGAATGTCCTGGGCAACGTATGTCAGCAGCCTCGTAAAATTGACAATGAAAGCAAACTCACAATCTTGGAGTATGGCAGCGGAAGGCATATCATCTGAATGCTACCGATGGAGGCAATATGAGCGATGGAGATGTTGGCAGTGGAGATGTCGGTGGTGAGGGTGTCGTCGATGACATTACATGTAACTCTCCCCACGCATGAGCAGATCTGATCAAAGGTGCCCATCGTATTCGCCCCGACCCCAAGGATTCTTAGGGTCGCGAAGACCAGAAATCCAGTCAAATCGGTGAGAGGGCGGATAGTGATGTAGATGTGAGCCCAGATATTCGACAAGTCAACTGTGGGTCATGTTAAACGTTGGGCTTGAAAAGGGGAGATCCAAGGAAACTCACGTATTACCGCAAAATGAGTACAGCAATCCAGAAAGTGACAACCAGAACGAGGTGAACCATCACATTCGGCGCCTATAATTCTGTCGCCGTTGACGCATCCTCGTGAGACTATGGACTTATAGATTATGAGAGCGAAGAATGGGTGGGCGAGGGACGCGATCCGGCTGACTTTGCTGGGTTCTTCGAAAAATAGTGCGATGACGACAGTGGCGGACGTAAGAATTGTAGCGACGAAAAGGATGTAGGTGAAAGTCTGCGTTGTAGAGGTCATGGTTTTGACAGTCGATGTTCGAGAAATTATAAAAAGTTTGAGTGCTAAGATATCGTTTGAAGGGCTCTTTATGACGGAAAATAAATGTCTTATCTTGATGTCCCCGATCGAATTTTCGAAGCCCAGTCTCAGACCGCCGGCTCATCATGCGGTTTAAGTTGTGACTGCGGATCTTCATTTCGATGAAACCTGAATCATTCGCATAGTCAGTACCGAAAATAAATTTTAATTTCAGAATTGATTCAATTATTCAGTATTCTCGCCAATAATGAATTAGTTAGTTTAGGCGCCGGTGCTGTGGCTGTGCGATACCTCAGTTGGGTGCGTAGGCGCTTTGAGAGGCGTCGGCTATTACCCTATTGTTTAGCTCAGTTCTTTTAATCACATAGAACGTAGTAATTGCGCGTCAGACGATTCCTGACCCTAAAAATTGAGGTTTGGACTTATAACCAGTTGACATTCTACTCTGCGAAACGGCCATCGTCCGGAAGATTCCAAGTGTGGTATGTCGAAATTCTTCCAGCGAGCGTTCATCGTGAATGGTCAAAAATGTGAGCTCGAGGCCCCACTTAGCCACGTCCTTGTGCGCTGGTGGGAATGGTGCACTCTGTTCCAAGTCAGGGGAAGGGCAGTGCCTCCTCCAAGAGGGCAGATACTTCGCTGATTTTATGATATGACATGACGTTGCATTTCAGGTAAAGTATGTTCGGAAGAAGACAATCGAGACGCCAGTTATCGCTTTGAGTTTCCAGCAGGCTGAAGGCCAAAAGGAGATACGAGGCATCCGTTAAGGGACATTTTGGAGAGTCGCAAGGCTGGTTTTCCCTATCGATAGAATTTTATACACCGGAAGTATGATTTGATCAGTAAAGATAACTGCTAAATTTCACATCCTTGTCACACTTGAACTGAGTCATCTTACCGACAGCATATGCTGATAGATGGAGATCCTCTCTTCGTTTCCCAATGAAAGCCTACTCAGCCCTGCAATTCCTGGTACTTACCCTGTATACTTAATCGCCCAAAACCATAACCTGAATTGCGCAGACGATTCCGGATTAATACTTAAACGATATATTGGGGTCATGGCTACTCGAAATCATACAGAATCTGAATGGCCCTCAGGGAAGACGATGGTACCTGATATCCGTGTGAGAACCAAGACGGCAAGCTCACTTCTCTACCGTCGTGTCCTCTGCATCTACGTAGGATGTGCGATGCTTCATCATCGATAAATCCGCTCCTGCGCCAGAGGTACTGATTTGTGACGTCTTAACCTGCATATCAAATTCGCCGGACTCTCTGAGCTTTACACTCTCCGCTTCCTCCAAAGCTGCTTCATTTTCCACTGACGCTCTCTCCACGGACGCGAGAAATATCGAACAAATCTGTGCAAATGCCCTGAGCCCAGAAAAAGTAGCAACCTAGATGCTGTGCGCGGTATCAGCAGGACCGACAACTCGAACGGCTCGTGCTTCTAAATTGGTCGTATCAATGCTGGTAATGACTGAAGTATCCGAGGTTCGAGCTGAAGCTGCATTTTTACGACTCTGCTTTTCCATCTGGGAAGAGGCCGCCACGCAGAATTTTACGAGTGCCTTGCACGTTGTGAAGCCAGCAAGCACCACCATCTTTGTGATTTGAAGGAAGAACTTGACGACTGGTTTCTTTGCAGTGACTCGATTCAAATCAACGTCCTTTGGAGCTCTGTTTCCCCAAACTAGACCGATCTGGAAGAACACGTTGACCATAGCCTTAACACAGAGAGTGGTTCAAAACCCTTACCAAAAACCGAAACACCGCATTGATTGCGATAGGGATGATGGTCCTTATTCCCGCTACGGTGATCGCAGCTATTCCCACAATCAACAGCTTGAAGACGACTGGGAGAAAAGGTCAACACCTACGGTTAAATTTCTGATGAAGACCACATACGTGAGATCAATCCCCCAATTATGACCAACAGCGTCCCTGTCAAGATGGCAAAAAGACTCGAAAGAACCAACCCGAGAGCCGCAAGAGGGCTGAGGCAGTTAGGTAAGTCATGAGTATACTTCAAGATTGTAGACTCACAAAATTGCAGCAAGAAGTATGAACATCAAGGAGATGATGGCTTTGACCTGTTGATGGTGCTCGCTAACAATGCGCCGTCTCCGTGTGGCGGATGTCAATGGCGTGCGAAAGTGGCGAATGCCGGCAGCCAACCGCACAGCTTCTGATAAATTGATAACCTACTCTTGTCCTCGTACCACATTACATCTGGTCATCCAACAGAGCTCAGTCCTGCCCGCCCTTGTGTGACGTCGTCGGTGTTCTCTGCCTTTGGCAAGCTTTGTTCCAGCCTGGTGTCGAGCGCTTCCGTATTTCACTAGGACAAAAACAAAAGGATGACTTTTTGTTTTGAACTGCGAAGAGTGAACCAAGCCTCATCTCTGCGTAGCTTTCTTGATGCCCCTACTTCCTAGCGCCGTAATTTTATTCAAGATGTGGCCACTACTCCTTTGCATCACACCTTCTGAAGCGGCGCATTCGCATGAGACCTGCTTCCCAGTGAGTATTTTTTTTTGCACTCGCTCCTCTGGGCTGTCTACCTCAGAGCTCCGTTCACCCAGTTTTTGTCTCAATTGGTCTTGCGATGGATTTTCTGTATGGGCATCTCTTATAATTTAGCCTTTTGATCTCTTTCGACTCCCCTCCACCTACGATCCTTGGGTAACTGCTTTCGATTAGACTCGTGACCAGCCGGGAGAACGTCAGCTTGCAGCTTCAGAACAAGGAGGACCTTGGTTCTCGGGGCCTTTCAGGCATCACCTCATCGAGGGATCGGTCACCGGTCTAACTACAAGAGTCATTATCAAAGAGATCGAAATTGGGCTTATGTAATATACAATCTTGGATCCTTCTGCTCCTGACTGGATAAAGATGAACTTGGGTCTCATGCACATGGCCGGCCGCAACCGTAAGCAACCGTCGAAAAACTCCTAACTGGTTCTGGATCCCATTCGTTCCTCCCATAGCTAGGTTACATGAAGTCGGAAACAACTCGAGCCGTTCTCATTTAATTGTAAGCGTTTCCGTCTTCATGCTGGAAATCCGGTGGCTTGTTGTTCCGTGTGTCATGATCGTCAACTCCACTCAATTGGACATCTTAATAAGGAGGGGTCAAGGCTCCAGTGTGCTGCCCAATCCCATGTCGGTCAGTGTTTTACAGATAATCCGTATTGGCAGGTCGCCGAAGGGTGACAGTGGCAGCAGGAGCAGGATCATGGAATTCAATTGTCGGTCTTTTGGCTCATGGTCGAGTTCAGATTTGGGTAGCCTCTGTGAATCAGGCTGTCTATATGCGAGTATGAGGATGTGTGGATGTTAGGCAGCGGGTACAGGAACAGCATAGACTAGGATCTCCAGGATCGGGAGGGTAGTCATCCTCGTCCTCCTCATACCACGCGTCGCTCCTGATCGATGACGTCGGCGTATCCGCCTGTCTCTCTGGGATCGGATCAATCTCAGATTGCAACATACCCGGGCACCTAACGCTTCTGCAGATCAGACATCTGGTACCACTGCCACACCACCGCCGAACTCGAACAGGCTGACTCAATACCACCGCGAAGTCCACCTCACCTCGCAATCTGCGAATTCTCTTACCCCACATGCAAAAACTGCGCACTAGTGCGAAAGCTTCAAACCATCACCGATCGTTCCATTCATCTGAATATTGAATGTTGCGCGGCCAGACAGTTGCGATTCGCGTCATGCCCTTTCCCAAGCAGAAAACCAGCTCGCGGCGGTGAAAGCCCTCCTGGAACGCCTCACCAGCTCAAGGGACATCGTTTATTTCCCTTTCAGCTCTTCGAGAACCTTCTGCGTCCAAGACACCTCAACTTAACGTCTCATTCAAAATATCTACTGCCCGCTTCTACAGCAGTGCCGCTATGTCGACATCACTGGCAGTTTGTACCGTATGGAGAAATATCGCCCAGTCGACCCCAAAGTTCTGGAACATGTTTAGCATTCGATATTATGACTTCATCCTCGACGCACCAAACCTATCTCCAACTAATATGGTCGAGTATTTTACCCACTGTCTACGATTCTCGTCGCGTTTTTTCACGAGCTGCTGGGAGTTTGACTCTCATACTTCATTCTAATTTTGATTGTAAAGATAGTCCTAGGTCTAATATGCATTCGAATGGACGAGCGCCTACCCCTGGTTTTCCAGTGCCTAACTTAGACTCGTGACCAGGGGACGTTGGATCATTGACGTTCTCGTCAGTTCTGAGTCGGGACTAGTACAGGAATTTTCAAGAAAAAAGAGAGTCGTTAACTGCAAAGTAGAGTGTAATTTTTACAAATGGACTAGGCAGGAGTTTGGGTGAGCTATAGAGACACTCTTCATAACGAACTCTGTTTGTAACCAGAATTGGCATTTAAATTGACGCGCTTTGTAGTATCACAGAACTAATACGCCCACTTGAAATTTTCACCTGTCACCGTGGGGAGTCTCCACCCGTAGTTCCTTCTCCTGCAAAGTCGCCACACGACTGCCCCGCAATCCTGAAGGAAGCAACGACTGTCACTCTCCTGGAGGAAAGGCGGAGGAAGAAATAGTGCCCTCGCCTTGATGGCCACTACCCTCGACGACGACTTTGATGCCTACGCCTTGGGTTGTGACTTTCATAGTTGCGTTGAAAATAAGGCCCATATCAAAATAGCTCTGTTCAGGACCTGGGTTGGCCTTCGATTTATTGGAAGTAGGGGACGAAGAACTCACGTCACGGACAACGAAATACTCTAGTGAGTTCTGGATGTGAGTTGGTGGTGGGTCAAGCTGGGGAGAGTGGAACCATCAGATAAATAAATAAAAGATCAAACCGCGTTATTCACCAAGATGATCAAAGGTGGGTGAGAGGTACCTGGGCGAGCCTTCTCATATTTATGGTGAATGGAGGGCCTGAGTTAGGAATATGCCGTTCGTTCTCACTCGTTCTGCGATGTTTTTTCTAGAAGTAACTCTCGTAAAGGGCGGAGAGAGAGAAGCTCTGTGCAGATTAAATATTTTGACGTCTGTAGGTAAATATGTTCAGTCATTGACCCCAGGTCTAGGTCCTGAGGTTGGGTCCTCACATTTGAACACCGCTGAACAATCCTGTCGAGACTCACAGCGCTGCACCAAATGTGCGAGTCACTTCACTCATAGCTCCACGAGTGCATAAGTCATACATCACATGTTCGAGATAGTGATTGTCGACAGCGCTTCTTGGTGGATGTCCGGTATGTTAAGTTTTGCTTTCTTCCATGACCCTTGCGCTATGTACTGACCTATGATTACGGTACAGGTCGGATGGGTGAACACATTTCTTCTGCCGCATTTCTCATGCACCCTCCATGTTCAGTGGAATCCCCTTTATCCGTGCTGGAAGAGCAGGTCATTGATTACTGAAAACCCGTCGTCTTTAGGGCGGTCGCAGCTTTTAATAAGGACCCTGATGTATTCCTCGGGGGTGCAGGTAATAATTGGTGTACAGTAGATGAGCATATGGAAAAAAGATGCGATTACTACAATACTGGTGCTTATACGAGTCTGATCAGTCACACGGTGAAGTGTTGTGAGGGCTTCTGACGCAAAGCTGAAGGGGATGCGGTCACAATCAGAATGCCATGATTATAGGTTGGAAATAAAATTTGAAGATCCATGTTACTAGTAGGGAAGATTGGTATTGCGGAATTATGAAATTCGAAATTACGACGTAGATACAGGAACTACCTCCACATACAAATCCTCAAGGACATCTGGAGTCCCGATGATATTTCGTTTATAAAGCCGTGGGGACGTGGGACCTCCACCATCTTTGTTTAGTGCTTTGATTTTGTAGAGGCGAAGACCAGTAGCTAAAAAGTGTTTCATCTCGAAAACGGCTAGATGTCTCCCTGGACACTGAAGTACAATTATTTTAGTAAAGTCCAAATCAAATGAAGTTTGAAACACACCATATGTACCCCCCCTCCCCATGGCATGGGCTTAATACCCTTCACGCTCGCCCCGATGTTGAGGAATCGGTCGATTTTGAACTCCTCTGGACTGGGGTACACATCTGGGTCGTGGTGCACCGATCGTACATCTGCTATAACATAGTCGCCCTTTCCAACAGATATTGGCTCTCCGTCGACAACGATGCTGGTGTTTCGGTTGGCCATGCGGACGGTGGTCATTTTAGTCGCCCAACGAAAAGTTTCGAGTATGGTGGAATCGAGCAACGGCGTGCTGGGTTCAGGACCCCGCGTGTCCACCAATTCGGTCGTAAGAAGCCTGTACGCATCTTTGTCGACGAGGAGGTGAAATATGAGCCAAAACAAATTATAGGAGGTGTTGAAGTGGAAACCGAATGCGAATGATAAAATGGCACCGGCCGCCTCTCGTGGCGTCAAGACACCAGGCAACTCCTGCACGAAGTCAGAAATCACATTGGCGACGCCCTCGGTAATCTCACTAGCCCATATGGACTTGATGTAGACCTCTAATTTTGCTAAGATTCGTTCACGAGCCTGGATGGCATCACGCGCCACAAAAGGTAATCCTATTGTCAGCTGGGGAAGCTTGGAATGGAGGAGGTGAACATCATCAAAGGTGTCCAGAGGGAATGCGGGCCCGAAAAATGCGAGGCAAGTGGCGCGGTACAGAGGTCGACCGATAAATTGGTCGAGCCTTAAGACGGTCGGTAGTTTAGATTCCCCAATAGTACGCAATTCCCGTTCGAGATGCTGGGAAATATCATCGGTGATGGGCACCATCGCTGCTGGAGAGAGGAGTTTGCCTATTTGGGGGAACAATCTCGTGTGTAGGACCTCCGCGACGTGTTCGCGGTTGTGGGTGAGGCCGGCAACGACCTTGAGCATGTGGATGTGGGCTGGGGTTGGAGTGAACGCCGTTGGGTCTTTATGCAGCGAAGAAATTCCGCTTGGGTGGTTCACGATGATAATGTTTTGACCGGCCAAAAGAAGCTTGTATACCGATCCATACTTCTGTCTGAAGCGGTTTGGTTAGTATTACTTGGCTGGGCGAGAATTATATCTGAGGTTGGTACGTACTTGCAAGATTGCAAAAGTTTCACGGGGTCGCGATAGAAAGCGAAAGCGTTTCCCAGCCACGGTATAATCGAGGGGACAATCGGCAGTCTCCTCTGCTTCGCGTTTTCCCTAACGGCGTAGACCACGATAAAATATGCTGCAGCGACCAGCAGCAATGGAGCCATCGAGGCGACATGAGAATCCATAAGACGAAATATAGACGCGTTATGAGGCGGGAGGTTACTAGAAGTAGTCTTTGCAGCGACTTGAGCCATTTCGACGCGCTGCGCTGAATTTATACACGAAGGGTGTGCAAAGAGGCCTGTCAGACGTGATACCTAACTTCCTTTTTAAGATAGGTCGAGAATCTATCATGTGGCGCTCATGTCTGCTCCAGACTCTGAGGCAGTATGAAATACAGTGGGCCCGAATATCAAAGAGTATGTGAGACGAACGTTGTTTTCGGCGACCTTCAGCCACAAGAAGAGAAGACTTTTTACCTCTGAAGATCGCCCCCGAGAACAGTCAAAGAAGGTTGGGAAATTATTCCTGTCCCAGGAAATTAGAATCGAGAGCGTAGAAGCAACATATGGTGATTCATTTGTGATGGTTTGTGGAGTTTGAAGCCCCGTTGTCGTTGGATATCCGCACGAGTAATTCCAACCGAATACAAGAGGTGTTACACGACGCCACTGTTCTGACCCCGAAGGCGAGGGACTTCGAAGTCGTGCACGCAGCTGCGAGCAAGCAGTCATTAAATAGTTATAGATGATTAACAGCCTCAGAACTGGGGTACCCGGAGTAACTCTGATATAGTCGAAGCTGCAATAGTTCGGATCCGAGAGAGCATTTAGGGTGAGCGTTGCCCGTGCTGAAGAGTCGTGCAAGATGACTTCGGACTATGATTAATAACACTTGAATAGAAGCATACTTTAGTCGATAGAGATAGTAGTCTAGCGTCTTATGGATATATTGTACAGTGGAAACATGCCCTCTCGTATCGCATCTGCGTGGCTGAAGCTGGTGGTAGATATCATCTATTTCAAAAAAAGATCACTGCGTTCGGCACCACATTACACATTCATGGCCTATCTTGAACGGCGAGATATTAGATACACAGAAGTCCTACAAGCTGTCTTGGGGCCCTTTGCGTATAAATCCAACGCATTTTGTACCTGGTCGTTGGCAAAGGTTAAATTTCACCTCCTGCCTCACAACGCATATATCGATCGCTGACTATGGACTCCACGGTCGCCTTGATTGCTTCTTTCTTACTCCTGGTAGTGGCTTACTCTATAAAAGCCTACATTGCAATAGACCATTCGGCGCAAGGAAGACCGCCGATCGTTCCTTCGATTATCCCATGGTTGGGAAGCGCCTTTGCTTTCAACCGCAACCCTATTCAATTTTTACAGTGGTGCAAGTATGTATCCTCAACACCCGAAAACCGAGTGACGCTGATTTTTCGCACCTACAGACAAAAGTATGGCTCTGTGTACATGCTTCGACTTGCTGGCCAAAACATCATCATCGTATCCCATCCAAGCGGGATATCATCCTTGCATAAAGATCCAAAAGCGTTCACCTCAAAGCCAGTCCATATCCACATGCTCAAAGTCATCGCCGGCATCACTCATAACCGCGAACACGTCTTTGAAGTCCTTCATACTCGACTATATCCCCAAATAGTCAAGACTTTCTCTCCGACATCCATGACAAACCTCGCCAACGATATCGATGAACGCCTCCGACTGGAATTGCGCGCAATCGGTGGTAATGCAAGAACCCCGACCATCTTGAAGCTCAACGAATTTATTGGACGACCGCTGTACCGTGCCGGCTGCCTTTGTCTTTTCGGGCCTACCTTTCCAATGGACACCTTTGATGATTTTCGACTCTTCGACGCCAAACTCCCCCAACTCATCGCCGGACTGCCATTTATCGCCCGCGATGGCACCCAAGCCCGCCAACGTCTTATCAATAAATTGGAGGAATACATCAAGCCCATGTGGGCAGGCGAGGTCGTCGAAGGTGTCTCGGACGCTATTTCCACATTCATGCAAGAGATGAGGGTAACCCTGACGCGACGCGAAGCCGCCTCTGTCCTTCTTTCCTTCGTGCTCGGCTTCCACTTCAACACCTGGTATATGATATTCTGGCTCATATCCCATCTCCTCGTCGACAAGGATGCGCTCGAGCGTCTTGTAGGCGAGCTGCGGTTGCGGGGTCCGACATCGTCGCATGGCACGCCGTTGATGGACTCGGCCGTTTATGAAACACTCCGCTGGGCGACGAAAACGCCGACTGTTCGTATGGCCGTAAACGATACCAGCATCGTCGTCGAAGGAGAGCCGATAACCGTTCAGAAGGGCGATTATGTTATCGCAGACGTGCGATCGGTGCACTATGACCCAGAGGTATACCCCAATCCTGATAAATTCGAGGTTGACCGGTTTGTCAACGATGGGGAAAAGTCGAATTTCATGGGACTCAAGCCCTTATCGTGGGGAGGAGGGGTGCATATGGTGCGTGTCTGGAACACCGTTTTATTTTAATTTCACTAACAAAAGGATTGTATGGCAGTGCCCGGGACGACACTTGGCCATTTTCGAGATGAAACGATTCCTCTCAGTCAGTCTCGAGCTCTATAATGTCAGTGCCGTAACTGTGAACGGTGAAATCCCCAAGCTACCGCCTGGAAATCCGAGAGATTTACTTGGGACCCTAGGCGCCAATGAAGAGTCTTACATAGAGCTAATTCCCGTGGATATCTGCTCTTAGCTTCAACGCTATCGCGTTGCGACGTAGTGATGATATTCACTGTGTTCATTATCTAGTCGTGTACAATTATGAGTATGTGATTTTAGTATCGTTTCGACGGACGTGTATACTGTAGAAGATGTCTTTTATGTACAGTGGTCATCCAGCTTGTACAGCCTGCCAGTGATCAATCCGCGGTCTATACCCTTGATGTACTCCGATGCTGTACTATTCTTCTCGTCATGAATCAGAGAACACCTTTTAAAGAAAAGTGAATTTTGAGCATGTCATGCATCCCAACCTCGAAGCGCGGGTCAATTCTTTTCTCCCTGCAGGGCGGCTATAAATTACCCAAAAATATGGCAGACTTTCCGTTATGAAGAGGTGAATTTTGCGTCCTTTAATACGTCATCTCGAATTTCGGAGGGTTTACATCTCTTCAAAGGCCTCACGCGTCACCTTGTATAAAGACTTGGTCGGATTAGTGCAATATATGGCTGTGCTCTGCGCTCAGTCACCCCCAGGGCGTATTTGTATTTTGATTGTAGACATGTTTTGGATCAGTATGAAGGATAATGGATGTATAGGATAAAGTACGAATTTCTCGCACGTATGGGCGCTTACAGGGCCGGCACACCGCACCCCATTACACGGCGGACATCCAACTGTCAAGTCGGGCCGCCTCCGGTCATGTCAAGTGACTTGTTAAGTCGGAGGTTATGAGTGACGATATGTCACATCGAGGCCACACTTTCGATTTTCAAGCCGTTCACCGTCTTAAAAGATAGGCAAAAAATTCTAAAGACAGTTAATATATTACCCAGAATGTATTCACACCATCTCTTGTCTTTTCATCTTCATCTAGCGCGGAGATCGAACCATGCACCATCTGGGTGTTTGGCACACGGTTTTTGATACCTCATCAAGCAAACCGGAAAAGCGACAGAATTATAGAGCTATTATATTTAATTATGGACCAGAAACGACTGATGGTGAGATATTGGCATTGGGAACGCCTCGTTTGTCCTCTAGAAAAGCAAAAGAAAATATGTGTGACGGTAATAAATGTGACCGGCAAGCACTTGACACCTAACCTGCCGGTAACGTCTGTATTACTTGACATGACGGCTCGCGAGCCGACTTGACAGTTAGATGTCCGCCGTGTTAAGTTCTGGTAGAATCCCGCCGATTGGTACACAAATGCTCATTAATTTTGGCAGATGGTAGCTACCGGTGGTGGGGATTCGGAATAGCCGCACTGTTTACTTTCACCGTCTTCACAAGTAAGCTCCTGTATTGACCAAAAGACTACCAATGTGTAGAACTCTGAAAAGTGGATCGCCAGAGCGAAGCGAGGCGGGTGACTTGTACTCATATAATCATTTCCTGACTTTGTCAATCCTAAATTTACGCCCGAGTCTTCTATAGTATCAATACCTTACAATTCGAGAGAATTTTCGCTCCAGACGACACAATCTCCGATCTGAAGACACCTGCAGGTTTATGCGACTCTCGAAGGAAATGCATATTGAAGAGACTCTGCATCCGAAGGTGCGAGAGTAAAAATGAATGTTACCGAAACAGAATTCAGCGTGTATATAGAGTGGAGTATATTCAAATGGTCAATCCGACGAGTTCACTTATGCAGATGTTTGGCTGCTTTGAGAAAGTTCCCCACGACTCATTGCCGCCTCATTCCACGAGTTCTTAGGTTTTGACGTATTGGAGAATCCTCAAAGCCCTCAAGTTGGTGCTAACCAGTACAGAGAAGTGTTATGTATTGCGTCTAATGCTCGCATCGAGCATATGTACGACGTACCTACAGAAACCTCGGCACTGAAAGAAGACGCGACGGCACGATAACACCACTATATCTATCGAGAATTTAAGTGAGCATGAATCAACAGATGTCGCAAGGAGAGAGCTGTTGGGCACACGTATTAGTAACCCGCCACAATTATTTGAGCGAACAATAGAAGAATAACTTAATGGAGGCAAGAGAATAATAATTCACGGTGCGCGTAGTTGATGAGATCACCAAAGGATATGAGTGCTTCTTGGTGATGTATTTGACCCTCCCGCTCGGAATCGTCATTCTCCTATGAACTGTCGACGAGAAGAACATATATTATAGTTAGCGGCTGAAGGGTTAGGTTTGGATGACGACGTACATACCATATTTCAGTTCCGATCTCTTATCAAAGTCCTTCGCCTTCCGAGTGTCTAGTGATTTTTGAGGTGGAGTTGGAATTTCGAAACTTGGTTTCACGCGTTAAGCTGGGTGGACGATAAAAATGTTCCGAACCTGTCGACTGGAATATCAGTATAAACTAAAGGATATCTGCGCCAAAAAAAAAATTAAAGAAACAGATTCTGTCGGAGTAACCGACGCGGAGCGACCGACGAGGAGTCTCCGTCAGTCATCCCTTTAGACTCGGACGTCTGCAAGACGGTGACGGTAGCCAGTACTGAAAGATACCCTTCTTTTATCTCAACGAACAGTCTGACCACCGTCTGTTGATTTTCTCCTCCCTAGCGACGTATCCATCCCCCATCACAAAAAGCCTGATGGGAAATGGGCTTTAGATCGTCAGCGGTGTCATTGAGGAGAATAAACCATTTTTGATCTTCAATGACGCGGCGCTCGTGCTGGTTGCCAGAGAGACATGTCAGTGAAAATGACGAACTAGATAATCAGAAGTTATCGCATACTCACCTGTACCCTGTTTCCCAAATCATGATGGGCTCAGTCGCCTCGTTCGCTTCTCGCACTCCGCTGATCCTAGGTATAAAAAATCCATACCTGGGGCTTAACATACCTAGGAATGGACTCTTTATATACCTAGAAATGGCGTACTACGCTTGGACTCTGGACATACCTTAGCATACGTAGATGGGGACGGACTCATTCAAGTCTTATATCATTCAGAGCACGTTTAAAAGAGCTTTCGAACGAGATAAGACTCGAAAGAGTCCTTGCCCATTTGCCCTCAGTATGTGTGAATGTGTGACTTTTGGGGGACCAGGAGGGGAAGGCTTAGTATACGCAGATGGGACGAACTCTTTCAACAAATATATCATTTGAAGTGCATTTACGAGCACTTTATAATATATTATACTCAAGAGTCCGTGATCAATTATCTTCAATGGATCAGAAGATATGAATCTCAGGGAATCGAAGATGTTCAGATTTTATTGTCGGCCAGATACTCGGAGGCTTTCACATTGCATCGTCGCCAGCATTAGCAAAAGTCTTCTGATAAACGCGAATAACTTGGAACTAACTCAAATAACATACGCCAGATATCAAGTTGGATGTTTGATATTTAAAGAAGTTGTCCATATCACGCAAAGCGTGTCTTAAGAGGTATCTGAAGGTTGCACATGACTGATTATGCATGGGAGGACAGCATGTGACGATATTTATTTTGGCATACAAATTTTACATGGGCGTAGACAAAGGACATGCAGCACGCGGAATGAACAGACCTGTAGCAGGAATGTAAGCACTACATCTGTGGACCTTGTTTGCGAGCAGCACGACTATCCCCATTTTGCATTTCAAGTAGGACCTGAAGAACGTGCAACATCGTCTCGTTTACCGCTCGCGTCTCTTTGATTATGTCGGACGATGTTTTCTTTGGCAATAAGTTTGTGGGGACGAGGTTCAAGAAGTTGAGATGAGGTTCTACAAACCTCCTAACGCAGTCGGGGTTGGAAGGGCCCGCAGCTGAGAGATATGGATGCACCGTTGGAGGAGAGCCTAGAGCCAAAGGTGCGTGCTTCGATGCTCCACTCCCCTGGTCGCCTACCTGCTGCAGCTCCAGTCTTTCAGCAGCTTCCAGCGGCTTTGAAAGTACTGATGGATTCTGCCTGGACATCGGGACCGGTCCCATTGTTGTTGCACTACTGTGCGGAGTCTGGACCGTCAGGTGCGGGCGACCCGCAGTGTGAGGTCTGTCGATTTCCATATCAGTGTCTCGAAATACGTCTTGAACTTGGGGAAGGAAAATGATGGGAAGCGGTGCCGACATGTTCTGTGTGGCGTTTGGCTGAACTTGGACACCGTTAGTGTGGGGGAAGGGAGTTTCTTTGATGGTGGTGGGTGAGAACCAACCATGTAGAGCAATAGGGGGAAAGTTGGGGGGACCGTCTTGCAAAGCGGAAGGTGCTTCAGAGGACCGACTGCGTTTAGTCTCGTGCTCGGTAGTATTCCCATCTAACCTTCGTTTGCTCCTTGGGTTCGGCTTCTCGTCCTCTGAGTAACGTCATCTGTTGGTCAAATAGAAGACACTTAACAACTCACCATCGTTGTCAGTACTTCTATCAATGGGGAGGCTCTCTAACTCTCCCTGACGTGTCTTGGGCACTGACGCAGGAGCCTTGCCCTTGCGCTTCTCGCTCGATGCTGTTTTTTGGACCAGGTTATGTTTCTGTCAAATAGAGAACACATATCAGCTGACCTCTTTTATGAACCGTCTCCGACGATGCATTTTGCGTGGCTTGAACGGAGGTCAACAAGCCTGTCGCCTTGGGCACCTGACGCGACAACGACAATGACAAACTGCCTTCCGGCAGATCTGGCAGAGCAGCTGTAGAACATGAGTTTTGACCATTATCTCGTTGAAATGACACATACGCTTCGTAGGAACTGGGCTGTGTATTTGCGCCAACCTTTTCAGCAGATCCGCTTCTTTTTGTTCCAGAGCAGTTAGTTCCGCCACTTCATCCTTGCTATCGACCAGTTGAACATGCTTCGAGGAGCTAGAAACATCATGTGAGGTAGGGTCTTTCTTAACCTTCCCC
>Ga0247742_10001405_pt1 | contig 16942 bp, 18 predicted proteins | sample UWRJL208509C2_FD_180944 | JGI IMG/M metagenome (GOLD analysis project Ga0247742, IMG submission 180944) | Plant litter microbial communities from Arlington Agricultural Research Station in Wisconsin, United States - UWRJ-L208-509C-2 | ecosystem: Environmental > Terrestrial > Plant litter >...
GCTCACCGAGATCTACGTGCGACGGGGGCTCGATCGTGCACTCGCGCATGACGTGGCCGAGCAGCTCATGAAACACAACGCCCTGGAAGCGCATGCGCGCGACGAGCTCGGCCTGTCGGTGACGACGTCGGCGAAGCCTCTGCAAGCGGCGGCCGCGTCGGCGGTGAGCTTTGCATCGGGTGCGATCCTGCCCATCCTCGCGGCGGTGTGGTCGCCTCGGGACCACCTGGCCCCGATCACCGTGGCCGTATCGTTACTCGCCCTCGCCATTCTCGGTGCGATCTCCGCTCGCCTCGGTGGCGCGAACACATCGCGCAGCGTCGCGCGTATCGTCTTCTGGGGCGCATTGGCGATGGCGGTGTCGGCGGTGACGGGTCGACTCTTCGACGCGGCTGTCTAAGCCGCGCCGCCGGGCGGTCTCAGCCCGAGACGCAGCGGTTGCGACCGCCGTTCTTCGCCGTATACAGCGCAAGGTCGGCGCGATCGAACACGGTTTGCGGCGTGTCGCCCGGCTGGAACTGAGCCAGGCCGATGGAGGCCGTCACGCGAACCGGCTGGCGGCTGGCGTGGAAGGCGAGATGCTGGATCTTCCCGCGCAGGCGTTCGCACACCTGCATGGATTCGGCTTCATCCGCGCCGTCGAACAGGACGATGAATTCCTCGCCGCCGTAACGGGCGACGAAGTCGCAGGGGCGCACGTGCTTGACCAGCGCCTGGCCGATGATCCGCAACACGGCGTCCCCGGCGGTGTGGCCGTAGGTGTCGTTGATGCTTTTGAAATGGTCGATATCGATCGCGGCGATGCTGAGCGGTCGCGTCGTGGTCTGCCAGCTTTCGAACGCGGCTTCGATGCGCTTCTCGTAGGCGAGTCGGTTGGGCATGCCGATCATGGTGTCGGTCTGTGCCAGCTCGTGCTCGCGCTCCAGTGACCGCTGCAAGGTGTTGCGTTCGGTTTCCAGCTGCTCGATGCGCTGGCGCATCTTCTCGGCGCGATCGCGATACGCGGTGAGGCGCGCGCCTTCGCGGTCGCGGAACTCGCTGAAGCACTGCGCGATCGTTTCCAGGCAGACGTTCACCCGTTCGCGCAGGTCGTGCACGTCGTCGTACTCGAGAGCGGCTTCGCTGAGCAGGCGCATCTCGTGCGCGACCGAGGCGTCCAGGGCCTGGCCATTGGCTTCGCCGGTGGACTGGTCGGCCAGTTCGCGCGACATGTACTGGCTGAGTTCGTCCAGCCGGCTGGTGACATGGCGAAGCACGGCTTGCAGGGCATCGATCTCGCGCTGGAGGCCGAGGCGTTGCTCGTTGATGAGGTCGGCGAGGCGATCGCCGCAGGTCGCCAGGGCGACCAGGTCGCCGGCGTCGGCCACGTCATGGCGTAGCTCGTTGGCCCGGTCGGCCAGGCGAGGCAGCACGATGATCCGGTCGACCAGCCGGCTCAGCGCCGATTGCACGGAGGAACCGTGCTCCGTGCGCGTCACGCGGGTGATCGCGATCGACCGTTCCGCGTGGGTGCCCCGGGGGCTCGCTCCCAGGTTGTTCATCGCCTCGGTCAGGCCGTTGACCAGGGGCTCGAGGGCCATCGCGTCCATGGGGCCCTGCAGGGCACCGGAGAGGCGTTCGATATGGGGGTCGACCTGGTCGTGGGCACCGTGGGCGGCACGACCGAGGCAACCGACAAGTTGGCGCAGCAGGGACTCGGCGGTCCGCCACTGTGCCTCCTCACGACTCAACCGATCGACGGCCTCGTGATACCTGCTTTCCCAGACCTGGTTGTCCAAACGCACGCCCCAACGGTCGCGTTAACTGCCGAATACGGGCGCCATACTACGAGAAATCACCGGGGTTAGCGCGTTTAAGTCGGGGCGCCACGATGGGTACCGTGAGCATGGTGCTCGCCACCGCCATGAGCAGCAGGGCGGTGAAGGTTTCGCTGGTGATGATGTGGCGGTCGAGCAGCACGTTGACGAAGATGATCATGATCAGCGCCTTGGTCTGCAGCAGCCAGCCCACCGTCCACGCATCGCCACGCTTCCAGCCGAGGAGCTTGCCGGCGACCCCGACACCGGCGAGCTTGCCAACCACCGAGGCCGCGAGCAGGAGCGCCGCGGCGACGAAGACGGCCGTGCCACCGATCTGCCAGTTCGTCCGCAGGCCGGTGGAAAGGAAATAGACCGGCATCACCACGAGAAGCACGTTGTGCCGCAGCCCGTCGAGGCGATCGAGGTTGAACCACTCGCGTTCCATGACCGCACCGGCGAGGAAGGCGCCGACCATGAAGTGCAGTCCGCACCAGTCCGCCCCGTAGCCGCAGGCGGCGAGCCAGACGAGACCGAGGAAATATCGGTCCATTTCGGGGACGCGTGCCATAAGGCGGCGGAACAGCCACGCCGCCACGCCAAACACGGCGAGAAAGGCGAGCTGGTGGCCCACCCGCTGCCAGTCGAGCAGGATGATCGCGAGCACGGCCCAGATCGCAAGGTCGTCCAGGCTGGCGTAACGCAGCACGCGCTGGCCCAGCGGCTCGCGCAGGATGCCCATTTTTTCCATCAGCAGGATCAGGATCGGCAGCGCCGTCACCGCGCAGGCCATGCCGATACCGAGGACGAATTGCCAGGTGCTCGCCGCGTCGCCCATCCACCCCGCGCGCCACGCCAGCATGCCGACGGCAGCGAGGCAGCCGGTGAGCAAGGGCGCACCCAGGGCGAGGGCGGCCGTAGTACCGCACTCGCGCCGCTGTTTCCACACCTCGCGCAGATCCAGCTCGATGCCGGCGATCCAGACGAACACCATTACCGCCCACCAGGCGATGCCGTTGAGGGCGGCGATGACCGGGGGTGCGAACACCGTCGCGTAATACGCGGGAAAGACTTTTCCCAGGACCCCGGGTCCGAGCAGGATGCCGGTCAGGATCTGCACCACCACCAGGGGCGCCCAGTAGTCGGTACGGAACACGCGCCAGATCAGGTAAGGCAGGCCAAGAATGATCGTCATCGCGATCAGGAACAGTTCGGTTGTGCTCATTCGCTCTCCCCAAAGCTGGGCAGAGCGTACAGGACCGCACACTCTTGCGAACACCGCTCCCGGTAGGAGCCGATTTATCTGTAGGAGCCGATTTATCGGCGAGGGGTGCTCGCCAACTCCTCCATCGACAACCGCAACGCCCGCGCCATCGGTGCCGCATCCCCCTCGACGACCGTCCACACCGTCGCCCCCTCCAGCCGCGCAATCGCATCCCCCGCCAACTCGCGCGCCCGCGTCTCGCCGACCGATGGCGCGATCAAGGCCGTCAACCGCTCGCGCTGACCGGTAAAGAACCCACGGACCGCCACCGCCGCCTCGGGCGTATCCGGCCCCGATGCGCCGTAGGCCAGGTGCAGCCCGACGCAACGGGTCTGCTCGGACAAGCCACGGGCGATCCGTTCTAGCACCACGGCATAGGCGGCGAGAGGATCGCCTGCCGGCAGGTCGACGAACAACTCGTCGTTGGTGAGCGTCAGCACCTCGGGCACGAGGGCTTCCTTGGTGGGAAACCGCGTGTAGAGGCTGGCCTTCTTCAGGCCGACCTTCGTGGCGAGGTCCTGCATCGAGGCGCCGTCGTAGCCGTGATGGCGAAACAGCTCCCGTGCCTCACGCACGATCGTACCCAGGCTTGCTTTCATCGAATGCTCCGCATAAACTACCGACCGGTCGGATCTATTTTAACAGATCCACCCTTGAAGTTCTTCCCCCCGGAGATCCGCCATGAACGCTCCCGCTCCCGCGCTTCCGATCGTCCAGTACCGCAGCCAGCCCGTCGGTAACGTCGATGTCTTCTACCGCGAGGCCGGCCCGGCCAATGCCCCGGTGATCCTGCTCCTGCACGGCTTCCCGACCTCCGGCCACATGTTCCGTGACCTGATCCCGCTGCTGGCCGACCGCTATCGCGTGATCGCTCCGGACCTGCCGGGTTATGGGCAGACCAAGGCGCCGAAGCGGGGCGATTTCGACTACACCTTCGACAACCTGGCCAAGGTCATCGGCGGCTTTGTCGACGCGATCGGCCTGACCAAGTACGCGCTCTATATCTTCGACTACGGCGCACCGACCGGCCTGCGCCTGGCACTCGCCCACCCCGAGCGGGTCACGGCGATCATCACGCAGAACGGCAATGCCTACCTCGACGGTTTCAGTCCGGCATGGGAGTCGTGGCAGCGTTACTGGCGCGAGCCCACCCAGGAGAATCGCGAGGCCACCCGGGACGCGCTCGCGCCGGAAACCATCCGCGACATCCAGTACGGCACGGGTACGGACCTGACCCGCTTGTCGCCGGACGGTTACACGTTGGACATCGCATACATGAGCCGCCCTGGGGCGGATGAGATTCAGCTCGACCTCGTGCTCGATTACCGCAGCAACGTTGCCAGCTACCCGGCGTTCCAGGCGTACTTCCGCGAGTATCAGCCGCCGCTGCTCGCCGTCTGGGGCAAGCACGACCCGTTCTTCATTCCGCCCGGCGCCGAAGCCTACAAGCGCGATCTGCCGGAGGCCGAGGTGCACTTCCTCGACACGGGTCACTTCGCCCTGGAGACGCATGCCAACGAGATCGCCGGACATATCCGCGACTTCCTCGGCCGCAAGCTGAAAGCCTGAGCCGACGCCTCTCGCCGTCGCCCTTACATCGGCGGCTGCGAGAGTTCCTTCGCGTTGAGGGTCCCATCCTTGTTCTTGTCCAGCTTGTGGAACTGGCGGATGAGGTTTCGCTGGAACTCATCGAGGTGAATGGGCCGGGCGCCGGGTCGCATCGGCCCGTCGTTCGCGTCGATGACGCCGTCGCCGTTGACGTCCATGCGCAGGAAGCCCTGGCTCATGTAGCGGACGTATTCGGCCTCGTCGATCCGACCGTCGCCGTTGGCGTCCATGCGTTGCAGGTACTCGGCGGGGGTGCGCGGGTAATCCTGGGCCGGCGCGGCGCCGGCGAGCAACAAAAGCACCACGAAGGCATGGGGACGTCGATTCATGGGGCGGCAGTCTGCGGGATCGGCCGGTGTTTGTCGCCTCGTGCGTGCTGGGAGTACCTTTGGCTTCTTACCCTCCAGCCAAGGGAACGCGACGATGATCTACGACAGCATTCTCGACACGATCGGCCGTACGCCCATCGTCCGTCTTCACCGCGTGGCACCCGCCCACGTCACCCTTTACGCCAAGGTGGAGTCGTTCAATCCGGGCGGCTCGGTCAAGGACCGCCTGGCCATCGCGGTCATTCTCGATGCCGAGCAGAAAGGCCTGCTGAAACCGGGTGACACCGTGATCGAAGCCACCTCCGGCAACACCGGTGTGGCGCTGGCCATGGTCTGCGCCGCGAAGGGTTACAAGTTCGTCGCCACCATGGCCGACAGCTTCTCCGTGGAGCGTCGCAAGCTGATGCGCGCCTATGGCGCCAGGGTGATCCTAACGCCGGCCGCCGAGCGGGGCAGCGGCATGGTACGCCGTGCCGAGGAACTGGCTGCCAAGCACGGCTGGTTCCTGCCGCGGCAGTTCGCCAACCCGGCCAATCCCGCCTATCACCGTAGCACCACGGCGGCGGAGGTCCTGCAGGATTTCGCCGGCCGCCGTCTCGATGCCTTCGTCACGGGCTGGGGCACCGGTGGCACGCTGACGGGTGTGGGCGAGATGCTCAAGCTGGCCCGTCCCGAGGTAACGATCGTCGTGTCCGAACCGACGGCCGCGCCGCTGCTCGCGGACAAGCCCTGGTCGCCACACAAGATCCAGGGCTGGACGCCGGATTTCGTGCCCGAGGTGCTCAACCGGAAGGTCTTCGACGTCAACCTGCCGGTGGACGAGGTGGTCGCCCGCGATACAGCACGTCGGTTGGCCAAGGAAGAAGGTCTGTTCGTCGGCGTCTCGGCCGGCGCGACGGTGGCAGCGGCGCTGGCCTTCGCTGAAAGCGCCGCAAAGGACAGCGTCATCCTCGCCATGCTTCCCGACACGGGCGAGCGCTACCTGTCCACCTTCCTGTTCGAGGGTGTCGAGGAAGGCTCGGATACCGAATGGCTCGAAAGCCTCGGGTGAGGCTTCTCGGCGGCAGCGATTTCGTTATCCCGCGAGAACGGGATCGCTGCGTCTTCGTCACATGGCGGAAGGCACGTTAGGCGCCTGATTTCGAGGAGACCGCCCATGACCTTTCTGCGCCGCAAGACCATCAGCGAGGAACTTCTCGCGCACGCCCGGCAGCTTGTCCAGGACCACCCGCCGCGAGAGGCCTACGACCTGGCGCGTGGCCTGGCGCGGGATTACGCCGGGCGTGCCGGCGCGCTGGCGAGTAACGCGGTCAGCACGACGAAATCCCTGACCTCGTCCGGTCGGCGAACGGCTCGCAACCGCACGGGGCTAGGCATTGCCATCGGCGTAAGCATCGGTCTGGGCGCCCTCGCGACGGCGTATTTGCTCGCGCGCCGCAAGGCGCTCACGCAGGACGAATACGACGAGCACGATCCGACGCGTTATCGCCCGAGCAACGCGAGTGGTGATGCACTCGACGGGTCGGGTGAGGACAATCCGATTCCGGGTGAGACGGGCCTGTACTGAACAAGCCCGTCTCGGTCACGCGGCGGCTGTGGCGCGTCGCCGCAACACCGCCAACGGCTGTGCCCAGGTCGCCCCCGGCCGCCGCTTGCTTGTCACCAGCGTCAGCTCCGACGGCTGGAACACGTTGACGTTGTGCGTTGCCGGCGTGGTCAGGATGTACTGCGCGCGCGTGGACTTGAGGAACGCGCCGACCTTGTCGATGTTGAAGATGTCCAGGTGCGCGAAGGGCTCGTCGATGAAGACGAAGCCGCCGGGTCGATCCTCGTCGCGCATCAGCGCAACGAGCAACAGCAGTGACTTCATCACCTGCTGGCCGCCGGAGGCCTCGCCGTCGTCCATGCCGATCCAGCCCTTCTTGTCGAACTCGAAACGGACGTTCAAGGCGGCGGAGGCGAGTGCGAGGTCGTCGTTGCTCAATTCGGGCAGGTCGACGTCCACACCGATGCCCGCCAGTTCGGCGAGCACCTTGAGGTTCTTGGCGTAGCGGCGAACGGTGTTGCGCAGCACCTGAATGTACGCGCCACGGGCGTCATGGGTGATGCGAGAGGCGCGCTCCAGATGGATGCGGCGCTTTTCGAGATCGAGCTTGAGCCCGTCATGGTCGGTCCACAGCTTTTCGCGAAGTGCGACCACGCTGGCGTCCTGTTCCCAGTGGCCCTCTTCGAGCCGCCGTTCGATGCGCTCGATCTCGCGGCGGACGGACGAGGGTGACTCGTAGCGCTCACGCAGTGCGGCCATCGCGGCGCGACTGCGCAGGGCGAGGCCGACATGGGCGCGCTTCGCACGGAAGGCTTTGAGTCGGTCGATCTGGTCGTTGCGTAGCTGATGATGCTGGCGCACGGTGTCGGCCAGCTGGTTCTGCACGACACGCTGCTCGCGTGCGGCGTTGTCGCGGGCGTTCGACGTCTTCAGGCGCTTTTCGCGCACGGCTTCGTAGTGAGTCTCGGCAGCGACGTGGCTATCCGCGGTGCGTTGCACGTCTTCGCGCAACCGGGCCTGCTGTTCGTGGGCTTCGCTGAACTCGTCGGCACGGTCGGCAAGCTGGCTGCTGGCACTGGCGCCACGAAGCACGCCCTCGGCATCGGTCGCGCGAGCCAGCGTATCCTTGCGCTCGCTGGCGATGTCGCGAAGGCGGCCTTCGATGTCACGCAGCTTCGCCTCGCCATCGCGCAGCTGGCGATCGCGGGCGGCCGCGCCGAAGTACATGTCGTCGACGCCCAGATGCCGGCCGCCGCGTCGTTCGCGGAAGTAACCCTGCGGCGTGATCCAGTCCTGCTCGCGGCCGAACTTCGAGCCATCGGCAATGTCCTCGACACGACGGATACGGTCGAGATTGCGCAGCAGCCAGTCCGGTGCGGCCGCCGAGAATTCGACCACTTCAAGGAGGGATCCGCGCGTGGCGGTCTCCGCGGGGGCGCGGTCGGCAACGACGAAGTGCTTGTAGCGATGCTGCTCGCCGAGTTTCCAGGCCTTTTCGCGGTCACGCGGATCATCGAGCAGGACGACGTGGCGGTAACCCGCCAGCACGGCTTCGACAGCGGGCTGCCAGCGAGGTTCGACGATCTCGACGATCTCGCTGAGCATGCTGTGGCGAACGCCGGCGGATTCCAGCGCGCGGCGGAAGTCGGCCTCGAAGTCGGGTGTGTAGCGACGGCCGCTACGCCAGGCGGCGAGTTGGCTGGTCAGCGTCGCCAGCTGCTGGCGAAGGAGGGTTTCTTCGCCCTGCAGCGCGTTGACCCGTGCGCGGGCGTCTCGCGCCACGTCGGCGAGGCGCTCGTGATCGGCACCGCCCTGCGCCGCGACCATCTCGCGCAGACGCAACTCCTGCTTGATGAGCAGGTCGTTCTGCGCGAGCTCGGCACGCGCGGCGTCCAGGCTTTTCTGCGTCTGCTGACGGGCCAGGTCGGCTTCGTGCTGCTCGCTGCGCAATGTCTCGCCGCCGGCATCGAATTCACCGAGCTGGCGCGTGAGCTCGCCATCCCGCGCCTCGAGTTCGCCGACGCGGCGCTTCACGCCGGTGAGCGGGGGACGCGCACCACGGATACCGGCGCCGAGTTCAGCGAGCTCCGTGCGTGGCAGGATGTCGGCGACGAGGTCGACACGCTCGGTCTTCAGCGCATTCCATTCCTGGAACGATCGTGCGCGCGCCTCCGCTTCCTGCAGGCTCACACCGATCAGGGAGAGCTGATGCTCGAGGCCGTGCTGCTCGCGATCGGCTTCGTTCTGTTCGTTGCGGGCGCGCTGGTAGTCGTCGAGCACGGCCTTGTCGCCGAAGACATCGAAGACCAAGTCGAGCAGGGCCTTGGGCGGCATCTGGCAGAGCTTGTCCGTCGCGCCCTGTTCCAGGGTCAACACGCGACGTATCGCTTGCGACAGCCCCGCGCCTTCCAGGCGCACGCGATACTCGCGCAGGCCGAGGAACTCATTGCGTGCCTCGATCTCTTCCACGCTGACGTCGCCGCCCATCACGGCGTATTGCCGCGTCCACTCGCCACCCTTTTTCTGGATGCGGCAGGCGAGGGTGACCTCGCGATCCATCAGCGGGAAGAACGGGCGCTCACCGCTCGGGCCGGGCGTATTGCCCACGCGGGCGCGCAACCAGGCGAAGGGCTTGCCGTTGTGGCGGAGGTAGCTCTTGTAATCGCGGTTGCCGGCGCAGTCGATGGTGAGCAGGGTGCGCAAGGCGTCGAGCAGCGTCGTCTTGCCCGAGCCATTTGGCCCGACGACGGTAACGATGTTCGTGTCCAGCGGCAGGATGAAGCGCTGCCAGTAATCCCAGTGGACGACCTCGAGGCTGCGGAAATCAAACATCGGCGTTTTCCTCGATCTCGTCCATGGGTTCCTCGTCGTCGTCGATGTCGTCCACCGGCGCCGATGGCGGACGCGAGGCCGCCTCGGCCAGGAGATCACCGAGGGCGCCGTCGAGGATGCGGCGCGCTGTGCGCTCGTAATCGAAGGCGAGGTCGAGCAGCGGACCCTCGGCGACTTCGCCCTTGCGACGGATAATGAAGCCGAGTCGATTGAGCGTGCCCAGGTTGAAGCCGACGCGCGTCTTGCCGCCGAGCTTCTCGCCGAAGTCGGCGAGCAGGGTGCGCTCGGCGATGACAGGCGAGACGGTCGGGTCGCGCGGAATGGGTTTCTGCTCGGCGAACATCTGGCTCTGCGAGGCAGCGGCCTCGACGTCCTGGCGCTCGACCTGGCGTTGACGCTTCGGCAGCACGATCAGTGCCCAGATGACGACGAGCAGCGCGACGCCGTCGCGGTCCAGTTGCAAGGTGTTCGAAATCCAGCTGTCGCTGCCGCCGAAGACGGCGCGTTCGCTCTTCCGTGCCACGGCGAGGCCGATATACGCGGCATAGGGATGCTCGCGAAGCTCCAGGCCGACGGACTCGAGCCGACGGTCGAGTTCCTCGCGGAACGCTTCATCCAGCAGGGCCTTGCGGGCCTGCACGTCGTCGCGCGGCAACCAGCGCTGGGCGAGCAGCCGGGTGACCAGGGTGGCGGTTTCATCATGCATCGGTAGGGTCCTTCGCGACGGTTCGCGGACGCAGGCGTCCGGCGCTCACCAGCGCGATCTGGGGCAGGTCGGTCTCGATCAGGATCGGCTCGATTTCCAGCGCGAGGGGTAGCCGCGCCAGGTCGGCCGTACCGCCCTCCAGGGCCGCCGATTCGGGGTCGCCGAGCAAGCCGAGCAAGGAGAGGCGATACGCAGACAGCGCGTAGTCGTCGCCGATCAAGGTATCGGCGAGTTCGCGCGGCGCCACGATGGCGGCCAGTTCGGTGTGCCAGTCCTCGAGGAAGCGCAGGTCTTCCTCGTCGATCGGCAGGTCGGCCGTGTCGGGCGGTTCTTCCGCGCCGGGGAGCGTGGTGCTTTCGGCGGCGAGCCGTTCGCGCTCGAGCAGTTCGAACTCCGCCACGTCGAGGGCGATCTGGTCGTGGATGAAGGGTGCGGGCAAGGGCATCAGCAGCTGCCCGTCCTCGAAGGCGGCGAGCGCGTCGACATCCAGTGCGCGCAGCCAGCCGACAAGGTCGGAGGAGGACAGGCCGGTGCGTCCGAGGTGAACGCGGTGCTGGTCGATCTTGTTCAGTTCGCGCTGGAAGATGCCGGCCTGGCGCAACAGGGCACTCTGCGCGCGACCGACGGCCTGGGCGAGTCGATGCGCCGCGGGCTCCAGTTCTTCCTTCTCGGTGATGCCGGCGACGACCTCGGTGCCCTTCTCGACCCAGGTCCAGACCGAATCCAGGCGCTCGGCGGCGCGGCGGATGCGGTGCTCGGAGCCGGACAGGACCGCGCGATCGAAGTCTTCCTTCAGCTCGCTGAGGCGCGAGAGCAGGTGGCCGAGTTCATCCACCGACACGCGCCCGACCGCCTGGCCGGCGGCGAGCTGCGCAGTGAGATAGCCGAGGCCGTCGTCATCGTCGTTCTCGAACTCCAGCATCACGGCCAGCGCGGCGAGTGCCTTGCGACCGAGCGGGCCGACGCGATAACGCTGCGTTTCGCCATCGTAGACGAGGAGTTCGTGATCCTTCAGCCGCTGGACCACGGTTTCCAGCTTCACCGTGTCGACGAAGGCCAGGTGGTCACGGATCTCCTGGGGCGTCCACTCCGACGCATGCGAGCGCGCGCCGAGCGTACGCAGCACCAGCAGGCGCAACAGCACCTGGGCTTCGCTGCCGTGGAACAGCGCGGAGAACGCGCGCAGCAAGCCGCGTCCGCGCAACAGCGGGAAGACGGCGGGGAGGTCCTCGGCGACGAAGCCGTCGCGGAAGAGATCCTGCAGGCGTTCGTCGTGGAGGGTGGTGTCGGTCGGTCCGCTCAACGTCAGCGACGGTCGACGCCGACGAAGCGAAGGAACTCGCCACGTGTGCGCGGATCTTCGCGGAAGCTGCCGAGCATCTGGCTGGTCACCATCGAGACGCCACGCTTGTGCACGCCACGGGTGGTCATGCACTCATGGCTGGCATCGATCACGACGCCGACGCCGCGCGGGCGAAGGGTGTCTTCGATGCAGTGCGCGATCTGCGCGGTGAGCTTTTCCTGGACCTGGAAACGGCGTGCGAAACCGTCCACGACGCGCGCCAGCTTGCTGATGCCGACGACGCGATCGGTCGGCACGTAACCGACATGCGCGCGACCGATGATCGGTGCCATGTGGTGCTCGCAGTGGCTTTCGAACTCGATGTCGCGCAGCACGATCATCTCGTCGTAGCCTTCCACTTCCTTGAAGGTGCGGCGCAGGTATTCGGCGGGATCCTCGTCGTAGCCCTTGAACCAGTCCGAGTAGGCCTTGACCACGCGCTTGGGCGTGTCCAGCAGGCCCTCGCGAGTCGGATCCTCACCCGACCATAGCAGCAGCGTGCGCACCGCCTCTTCGGCCTGTTCGCGGGTGACCGGGCGGGACGTGGCGTCGTCGCTCATCGGGGATTCCTTCGAAGGTTCAAACGCCCATTGTATTAGGAAATGCGGGAGCCGATTCACCGGCATAGGTAGACGTAGGAGCCGATTCATCGGCGAATGGCCAATAAACCCGCTGCGCAGCAGCGCTCCTCCAGGGTTGCTGGCCTCGGTCCACACCGAAGGAAGGGCATCGCCGATAAATCGGCTCCTACCCGCCGAAGGAAGAGCATCGCCGATAAATCGGCTCCTACGGAGAGCAAAGCCTCAGTCCTCGGGCGTCTCGGGCTCGTCCAGGTCCGCCGGAAGCTCCAGCAGGGCCTGCGACTGGTCGCCGGTGAGCGATTCGACGCCACGCAGCTTGCGTTCGATGGCGCGGGTACGCGTGCCGGCGTTGTCGATGCTGTTGCGCACCGTATCCAGCTGCTTGCGGGTCTTTTCCAGCACCGTGCCGAACTTGCTGAACTCGTTCTTGACCGCGCCCAGGACCTGCCAGACCTCGGACGAACGCTTCTCGATGGCCAGGGTGCGAAAACCCATCTGCAGGCTGTTGAGCAGGGCGGTGAGCGTGGTCGGGCCGGCAATCGTCACCCGGTACTCGCGCTGCAGCTGGTCGGACAGGCCGGGCCGGCGGATGACCTCGGCGTAGAGGCCTTCGGTCGGCAGGAACAGGATGGCGAAATCGGTGGTGTGCGGTGGGGCCACGTATTTGCTGTGGATCCGCTTGGCCTCTTCACGCACGCGCAGCTCGAGCGCCTTGCCGGCGACGAGCACGCCTTCGGCATCGGCGGCGTCCTGGAAATCGAGCAGGCGCTGGTAATCCTCGATCGGGTACTTGGCATCGATCGGCAGCCAGACGGGGGTGCCGTCCTCGGTACCAGGCAGGCGGATGGCGTACTCCACGCGTTCGGCCGAGCCGGGCACGGTCGCCACGTTGGCGGCGTACTGCTCAGCGACGAGGATCTGCTCGAGCAGGGCGCCGAGCTGGACTTCGCCGAAGGTCCCGCGGGTCTTCACATTGGTCAGAACCCGCTTGAGGTCGCCGACGCCGGCGGCCAGGGCCTGCATCTCGCCGAGGCCACGCTGGACGGCCTCGAGGCGCTCGGAAACAAGTTGGAACGACTGGCCCAGGCGGGTTTCCAGGGTGGACTGGAGCTTTTCGTCCACGGTGGCACGCATTTGCTCGAGCTTGGCGGCGTTGTCCTGCTGGATCGCCGCCAGGCGGGTTTCCAGCGTGGCGCGGACCTCGCCGAGGCGCTTCTCGTTGTCGGTGGTCAGGGCCGTGAAGCGTTGGTCGAGCAGTTCGCCGAAGTGCTTGAGGGTGAGGGCGGACTCCTCGCGGGTCTTGCGCGAGTCGTCGGCCAGGCCCTGGCGCAACGACTGCAGGCCGATATCGGTGCGTTCGGTCAGCTGGTCGAGACGGCGTCCGAAGCCTTCGATGCGTTCGTGCTGCCGCTCGGCGGCCTGCTGCATCTGTTCCTGCACGTGGCCACGGAACTGGCTGAAGCTTTCGCCGAGCTCGCCGCGACCGGCACGTTGCTCGTCGCGCAGCACGCCCTCGAGGCGGCGACTGTCTTCGCGCAGGGCGTCGAGGCGGGTGGCATTGCCGTCGTCCTGCTTTCCGCGGGAAAGAAGCACGAGCAGGAGGCCGATGCCGGCGATAGCCAGCACCAGGAGAACGATGAGGAGAATGGATTCGAGCGTCATGGGGCGAGAGGGTACACCGGCCCCGATCAGATCTCGCGATTGCCCACGATGACGACGTCGGCCGGGCGCTTGGCGAAGAGGCCGACGGTCACGACGCCGACGATCTGGTTGAGCGTCGCTTCGAGCTCGACCGGCTGGGTGATGCGCCAGTTGTGCACATCGAGGATCCAGTTGCCGTTGTCGGTGACCACGCCGTCGCGCCACACCGGCTGGCCGCCGAGAGCGACGATCTCGCGGGCCACGAGGCTGCGCGCCATCGGGATTACTTCGATCGGCAGGGGAAACTTGCCGAGCACGTCCACCTGTTTGCTCGCATCGATGATGCAGACGAACTTGTCGGAGGCGGCGGCGACGATCTTCTCGCGCGTGAGTGCCGCGCCACCGCCCTTGATCAGGCGTTTCTGCGCATCGCACTCGTCGGCGCCGTCGACATAGAGGTCGAGGCGGCCGGCGGCATTGAGGTCGAGCACGTCGATGCCCAGCTTGCGCAGGCGATCGCTGGAGGCTTCCGAGCTGGACACCGCGGCCTTGATCTTGTCGCGGAAGGGCGCAAGCGCATCGATGAAGAAGTTCACCGTGGATCCGGTGCCCACGCCGATGATGCCGCCCTTGAACGTGCCGTTCTCGACGTAACGATGCACGGCGGTCTCGGCGGCAAGGCGCTTCTCGTTGTCCTGGCTCATGGCTTTTCCAGCGTGAGAATGAAATCCCAGTCGCCCTTGGCAACCGGCATGACCGACAGGCGATTACCCTTGCGCACCAGCGGCATGTCGGCGAGTTCGTCGCGGTTCTTCAGTTCTTCGAGCGAAATGGTCCGCGCGAGCTTGCGTTCGAACTTCACGTCGATCAGCACCCAGCGCGGTTCCTCGCGGGTGGCTTTCTCGTCGTAGTACTTGGATTTCTTGTTGAACTGGCTCTCGTCCGGATACGCCGGCGAGGCGACCGTGGCGATGCCGACGATGCCCGGGACATCCGTGTTGGAGTGGTAGAAGAAAATCTTGTCGCCGACCTTCATGCCGTCGCGCATGAAGTTGCGCGCCTGGTAGTTGCGTACGCCGTCCCAGGGTTCGCTGCCTTTGCGCTTGAGGTCGTCGATCGAGAAAGCATCCGGCTCGGACTTCATGAGCCAGTAGTTCATGCGGCGCCACCCGTGCAGTCGATCAGTTCCTTGTCGGTCGCGATGTAGTCGAGCGAGATATCCCACTCGGCCGTCGTGATCGCGTCCAGTTCCTGGAAGTGGTAACCCACGCCGACCAGCAAGGGCTGGGCAGGGCGCTGCTGGCCATGCAGGAACTCGAAGCTGCGATCGTAGTAGCCGCCGCCGAAACCGAGGCGATTGCCCTTGCGGTCGAAACCCAGCAGGGGCACCAGCACGAGGTCCAGCTTGTTCGCCTCGACGATGTGTTCGGAGGCCTTGGGCTCCGGAATGCCCATGTCGTTGGACTCGACGTCCTCGCCCGTCGCCCAGGGGGCGAAGGTCAGGCGGCGCTTGCCACCCGATTTGGTCACGATCGGCAGGTAAAAGGTCTGGCCGCGCTCGGCCAGCGGCGCGATGGCCAGGTTGAGCGGCAGTTCGCCACCGGTCGCCCAATAACCCGCCACGTGCTTGTCGGTCAGGAATTCGGGCAACTGCTCCAGCGAATCGCGCAGGCCCCGGGCCGCGGCCACGCGCTCGGCCGGCGTCAGCTGGCGTCGGCGCTGGACGAGGTCGGCTCGAAGTTCGCGTCTCTCGGGAAGCTTTGACATGGGGCGCTCAGCTGAACGGCACGGTCGAAGGTTGCCGTCGAGCCGCCCCAGCCGGTGCCGCGACAGGGGCGCTGACCGGCCGGGTGGCCGATCGGCTGATTAAGGAGAGGCGTTCTCCGCGATGCCGCTGCGCACCAAACGACCTTGATCCAAAGGATCAGGTGGGAGAGCTACGCAGCATTTAGGCTTTCCGCACGAAGGCGGACATGCACAACAGCCACGAAAAGCCGACCCGGGGTCGTATGTAGGAACAAGGCAAATGTAAAGTGCGCTGGCGAACACCGCAGGGAACGCCTTCGGCTATTTTACCGGTGCGTCGAGCAGACCATCAAGCTTCTTGCGAAGAGAGGCCAATCCGTCGGTCAGCACCTGTTCCTGCGACTCGTGCTCCTTTCTGAGCGAAAGCAGCTCGTGGGCGATGCTGACGGCGGTCAGGACGGCGATCCGGTCGAAGCCGGGGGCCTTGGCGTTGGCCTTGAGCTCGCGCATCTTGCCGTCGAGAAACTGGGCGGCGGCGATCAGGCCGGCCCGCTCCTCCGGCGCGCACGCGATATGGAACTCGCGATCGAGGAGGCGGAGGGATACCGGTTCGCTGGCGGTGGCATTCATGTGACGGATCAGCCTGTGTTCTCGAGCGCCTTGAGGCGCTGGATCATCGCTTCGACGCGGCCGCGCGCCTGTTCGTTGCGTGCCATGAGGCCCGCACGTTCGTTGGCCAACTGTTCCTGGCTATGCCGCAGGCTGCGGTTTTCCTCGTGGAGACGGCGAACGGTATCGACGAGCCGGTCGAGCGTCGCGCTCAGGGCTTCCACTTCGGTCTTGAAGGCGTCCGGGTTCGTCATGCGCGGACTATAACAGGACGTCCGCGCTTGTCGGCAGGGGGTGACAGGGGCGAGACGAACGGCGTGAAGGCGGCTGCATTAGACTGTGCAGCAAAGTTATCGAGGAGTACCCCCATGTCGGCCAACCAGACCGTCGATCCCGAAGAGATCGCCGAGCTCATCGGGCGTTGCAAGCTGTCCGTCTCGGTCAGTGAATTCCACGGCTCGCTGGTCGGTTACATCAGCGCCGGTGGCCGTTTTCATCACGGCGGCATGCTGGAGGCGCTCAGTCTGGAACCGGATCCGGCCCCGACCGCCGACGAAGTGAGCATGCTCAATCGCCTGCGTCACCAGACCGAGGAATGGCTTGCCGACCCGGAGTTGACCTTCTCGCCGTGGCTGCCCGACGACGATGCGCCCATCCCCGAACGTGCCGATGGCCTCACCGACTGGATTCGTGGGTTCCTGGGTGGATTCGGCCTGGGTGGATCGGTCGAGCGCAACCGGGGCATGAGCGAGGATTCACAGGAAGTCCTCAGGGACATGGCCAACATCGCATCGACCGAGTTCGAATTCGACACCGACGACGACATCAACGACGAAAACCTGACCGAGCTGGAGGAATTCGTCCGCGCTGGCGCCATGCTGCTCCACGCCGAACTTAGCAATGGGGCGCGGTCGGCCAACGACACCCTGCATTGATCTCCGC
>Ga0247742_10001407_pt1 | contig 16932 bp, 16 predicted proteins | sample UWRJL208509C2_FD_180944 | JGI IMG/M metagenome (GOLD analysis project Ga0247742, IMG submission 180944) | Plant litter microbial communities from Arlington Agricultural Research Station in Wisconsin, United States - UWRJ-L208-509C-2 | ecosystem: Environmental > Terrestrial > Plant litter >...
ATACACGACTGACTTCTTCGTTGATAATCTTTTCATTATGCTCCCCCTGATCGCAATTCAATAAAATATAAGCAGTCCGGTATTGCTGTGCTGTGTGAGAACCTTTACTAACTATTGCACTTAGCTGTTCCCGCTCTTCTTTCGTTAATGACACTTTATACTTTACCATATCCGTTTTACTGGATAAAGTTATACAATTATACGACAATATCAAATTGACGTGACACTAGAGAAAAAGCTAACATCATATTCCTTTTATGTAACCCCACATGCGTTTAAATTAATCTCACTATTACTGACAATTACAATAATCTAAACAACAACATGAAATAAATCAGGAAACCAAATTTACTCCGGAGTATCTTCAGCGTGTTATTAATGTGATTTCTTACCGTTTTTTCGGAAATGTTCATCTTATCGGCAATCTGTTTGTGAGACATATGGCAATTACGACTGTATTCGAATACCTCTCTCATCTTGGGAGGCAAAGACGCAACTTCAGACTCAATCATCGCCTTCAACAGATTAAGCCTAACGCGGTGATCGGTTATTGCTGTACTCTCATCTACGATTTGTTGGTATTTAGCTTCGTAAATATCATGTATGGATTGGTGAGCAATGACATTCAGTATTTTATTGCGTAATGAAACGTACAGGTATCCTGCTAAGTTACTTTCTGGATCAAATGTGCTCCTCTTCACCCAAAGCGTAGTGAAAATATCCTGCATGACATCGTCGGCGTCGTCAGAATTCTTGAGCTTTTTATGAGCATGCCTGTAAAGTATTGCTTTATAGCGATTATAAATTTCTGTATACGATGCCTCATCACCACTTTTAAGTAGTTCAACCAATTCTACATCTGTATAAGCGTGGTATGACAATGCCAACTAAGTTAGAGAGTGCGGATGATCATTAGGTCAAATCAATTAATGAAATCGCCATGCGTTCTATATTCCAGTCCAGTGACTCATTATCCTGAGTACTTCGTCGAAATTTTCAGATACGGTATAATTGGTTATTCAACGGTATTGAACGGACTGTAATTTTAACTGCAAGATTACATAATTTATTATAAACCTAATACAAAAAACGTGCAGTTATTTAAAAGTCGACATCTGCCGCGAAATCTCGGCGCGTTTTCCATCAACAGTTATACGCATGTAAATTGGTGCCGCCCCCGATTGGTAGTTTTTTTGCTTTTTCATGTAGAAAAGCAGGCTAAAATTAGTTTTCATGTTTTAAACATTAAAAAGTGAAACAAAATTAGCTTTGCAGGTTAAAGAAATCAAGATGTCCAATTCACGAACACCTTAACAATCAATTCGTTATGAGAGATTCGGTGAGTAGAGAAGTTCGGTCTATTTACTCACTGAATAACTCACTTTTCGCTATTCGCCTCGCTTCATCTTATCTTCATACTTTTTTACATGTATCTATTTATATTCAGCGCATGAAAAAAACAACGCATCTTTTATTTGTTTTGACAGCAGGCATGATCCTTATTTCCTGGGGCTTTAAGGGGCACCAGGCAGTAGCCACTATCGCTGAAAATCATTTGACACCTCAGGCAAAAATCGATATCAAAGCCTTATTGGGAACGCAGTCGCTATCCGACGTGGCCAGCTGGGCGGACGAGGTACGTTCCCGCCCCGGTTTCGAAACTACCGGAAACTGGCATTTTGCCAACATCCCGCTTGGCCTTAGCTTCGAGCAATTTGCAGCCCAAGTCAGAGCGCAAAAGAGCGATAACATATACGGAGCCATACAAAAAGCACACAGCGTGCTGACGTACCCTCAAAGTACCCATGCCCAAAAAATCGCAGCATTGAAATATCTTGTCCATTTTGTAGGGGACGCGCACCAACCCATGCACATCAGCCGCAAAGAAGACAAAGGTGGCAATACGATACAGGTTCGTTTTGACAACCAAGGTACCAATCTGCATTCCCTATGGGACAGCAAGCTGATCGATCACCAGGGCCTGAGTGTTGCCGAAATGGCCAAACAATACGACAAAGCAACACCCGCGGAGATCAAACAATGGCAAAACAGCGAGCCCATGCAATGGCTATGGGAAAGCTACCAGATCAGCAGTAAATTATATGCTCAAGTGGAAAAGAGCAATAAGTTAGGTGAGGATTATTACCAAACCCATATCGGCATCATCGAGCAAAGGATTGACCAGGGTGGTATCCGTTTAGCAGGGATATTGAATGACATTTATGGCGACAAAGTATATGCTTCTCTCCACGCGCCGCCTGTGTTGCCCGCTGAAGAACCCAGCGTAAGCATCGGTAAACCCGCGCCTGCGCCGCCTATATTAATTGATATAAAGGATATCGCAAGGCACCGAAATGAATCAATCACCGTAACCGCCAAAGTTTTCGGGACGAAAGATATTGCGGGTATGGTGCTGGTCAACCTGGGTGCGGCTTACCCCGACAGCCCGCTTACCGTCGTTCTGAAGGGTGATACCAGATCACTGGGAGTTGGTATTGATGGCAAAACGATCACGGTCAGCGGTAAGGTGATGGATTACCGGGGAAAATGGGAGATTATGGTATTTGATTCCAAACAGATAAGCGTTGGTCAGTAGTCGTGCCTTAACCTGACTGGGCCATCGCCAAGGATTAAAAATATGACTTACCATCAGGCATCCTTTAACCCTCTTACAAGGCAATTGCTCGCCAAATGGCGTTCAATATTAACTCCGCATGAAAAAGTATTTATTTTTTCCCCTGGTCCTTTTCATGATGACGAAAACATCATTTGGCCAGGTAATCGCTAAAAACAATAATTCATTAACCAATGACCGGTTGCTGCAAGTCGATTCTGCTGTTACCACCAGGCACCAGGTGACGATAAAAGGAAAAAAGATAACGTACACAGCTACGGCTGGCAGCATCCCTGTTTGGGATGATGACGAACACCCTATTGCCGGTGTCTTTTACACTTATTATGAACGCGATGACGCCACGGATAAGGCAAGCCGCCCTTTGATCATATCATTTAACGGCGGGCCGGGGTCGCCCTCTTGCTGGATGCAGCTCGGATATACCGGTCCGCGGCTGGTCAATATGGATGACGAAGGCTACCCGGTGCAACCTTATGGTGTAACGGAAAATAAAAACGCTATCCTGGATGTTGCCGATATAGTCTATGTAGACCCTGTAAATACAGGTTATTCCAGAATTGTGGATAAGAGCACCCCGGTGTCAAAATTCTTTGGAGTCAATCAAGACGTCAAATACCTGGCCGGATGGATCAACACTTTTGTAAGTCGTAAAAACAGGTGGGCCTCGCCTAAGTTCCTGATCGGTGAGAGTTCCGGTACCAACCGTGTATCCGGCCTGGCTTTGGAACTTCAAAGTGTTTATGGATTGTATCTGAATGGTATTATACTGGTATCCCCTACCGATCTTGGAATAGACCGTAACGGCCCCTTAGCTGCAGCCTTACCACTTCCGTATTTCACGGCCGCGGCCTGGTATCATGGCATGCTCGCACCGGAACTTCAGCGAAAAGACCTTTCGGCCATATTGCCGGAGGTGGAAGACTTTACCACCAATCAATTAATACCAGCCCTTTGCAAGGGTGGTTTTTTGGAGGATCATAAACGAGACGAGTTAGCCGAAAAAATGGCGCGCTACAGTGGTCTTCCGAAACAACTGATTCTGGATTATAACCTGGATATTCACCGTGACCTGTTTCAAAAAGCGTTGCTGCGTGAAAAAGGTTACACGATAGGCCGGCTGGATTCCCGTTATAAAGGCATTGACAGACAAGCCGGCGGCTCTGCCGCTGATTATCCTGCCGAAGCTGCTGCCTGGGGAAATGCTTTTACGCCGGCGATTAATATATATTTAAGGAACGAGCTGCATTATCGGACCAATCTTCAGTACGTGATGTCTGGTCATGTACCCGCATGGGACTATGACAATGACCATACCGGAGAAAACCTGCGGCAAGCTATGGCTCAAAACCCGTACCTCAAGGTACTTGCCCAATCAGGATATTTCGATGGTTCATGTGATTATTTTGATGTCAAATATACCCTTGGACAAATTGACCCGAGTGGCAAACTTAAAAACCGGATGAAATGGGTGGCTTATAAAAGCGGGCACATGATATATATGCAGAAAGACGCGAGGATATCAGCTACGGAAGATCTGCGGAGGTTTGTCCTGGAATCAATCCCTAAACCCGGGGAACCAGCAAAATACTAGCAAGGAAGGTGGGTATTGCATCAGGTACCGCGGAACAAGTCGCGCTATTTTCCTACAGCGTTTTATACCCATCGCTGCTTTAACAGATTATGTTTGTTAAGGTTCACAACCTCAACATCCATTTATTTACAGTGAAACAAAAAAATAAATATAGTTTTACAGGGACGATTAAATATGATTGAAATTAAGCGGATCTCCAATGCAAGCATTTATTCGCTGGAAAATATGTCTCGTATCGCTTTATCAGAAGGCTACCAATTCGTTCAGCGAGCAATGGACGAATGGCTTTCCGGCCAGCAGCGGTTCTTAGGAAAAGGGGAAGGACTCTGGGGTATATATGCTCATGGTAACCTGATCGGAATTGGCGGCCTTAGCCGGGATTCATATCGCGATGATGAAGAAATTGGCCGTGTACGGCACCTGTACATCCTTCCGCAATTCCGCAACCAGGGTTATGGCAAGCAAATGGCAGGTTCAGCGCCTTGGCTCTTTTTACAGACAATTCATTAGCTGCAACCTTGTACGAAAAGTTAGGTTTCGTTCCATCCGAAAAAACAAGGTCACCCACCGTTTAGATATGGTCGTTTTACCTAATAACCTCTACGTGACTTATGTTGCCAGTGATGTTAACTATAAAAGAGAAAAGATGGCAAAAGCCGATGCCAAATCGGCTGAACTTACAATTGCAGCGAGAAGCGCACGACGGGATATTAAATGATTGGAACAGGAAGCCAACAAAATTAAGATAAAAAAAGGATGCCAGTTATTAAACTAACATCCCAACTTAATTTATTCCCAATGCGGCTCAAGCATTTGGTAATTGAACTGTTACATCTCGTTAATGTTTGATTAAAAATTAAATTTAAAAAAAGGGCATTAGCATCCTCCCTTTAACCTAACAAATTCTTAATTGAATGATACCTTTTATATATCTCCTGATTTATAAAAGATCTCATTCAAAAATTAAAAAAGGGTGTTAGAAACCACGCTAACACCCAAACAAAAACCGCTATATATGGAATGATTTATTGATCAATAGTACATCATTAGTTAAAAAAGGTTTTGAATTAATAAAAAAGGATGTTAGTACCACACTAACATCCCCATTGAATTACAGATTTCCTTACGAAAAACAAGTCATGTTGTATACGCAACCAAAAGTTTGATGGTTACAATGAAATAAAAAAGGGTGTCAGTTATCACTCCAACACCCCGATTGTATTCTACCAAAACCCAATCAATAATAAAAGATAAATTGTTACACGCTTCTGTTATTTTAAGTTTATGGATTACCAAATAAAAACGCCCCGACTAATGCCGAGGCTACATATTCGAAAATTTAAACAACCCCCGTTATTTAAGTACGTTTATGTTATTTGAGAAACTCATATGATGACTTAAAGTTTTAGTTGTGAAAAAAAATTAATTAAAAACCCTGGAAAAATTTAAGTTAACCGGGGCTTTAACACTGATAGTCATCCATAACTACACTTCAATGCTTACCTTGATTTCAAAACCATTCATAAGAAAAAAACCTCGATATGAAATGAGGTTTTCTGATTGCATCCGGCGTAGGTATTTAGTACTTTTTTGGGTTTTCAAATTTAAAAAACTCCCGGATAAATTACGCCGGGAGAATCAATTCTAACATTCTTTGTAATATCAATTTAACAGGTTGTTGTACGTAATCTAAGAAGCAATGTTGCAATAAAAACCCCAGCCTAAAAAAGCCGGGGTCTACATAATTGCTATATTGCGGGCAGTTTAGAGTCCTGAGAAAATAGTTCCAACCCAAGTCAGAATCACTCATAACTAATAAATAAGCTCCGTTCAGTATCTTACGATTAGCCTATCGATTTATGTTATGTTTTTTGAGAACTTGTTTTTATATGAAATAACTATTTACCTATTTGACTATTGTAAAATCCCTTAGCTGGTTTGTTGTGCGTAGGGTAAAATGCAAATCATAACCTCTATGTCTGATATCTCACTTTGGTGAACCTTAGTAAATACCTTATCATAATTAACATTGAACGATTGTCCATTGTCGGCAGCTTAACAACCATCTTATCATCTTGAATTTCGATCAGCTCGCTACAGGGCGTCTGTAATTCTTGTTTTAGGTATACCCGAACCATAACAAGATGTGTAGTGGCTATCTATTGGTGATGTAAATTTGCAGCCATGAGTATAGATAAAAACACGCGTTTGATTGATCTGACCGTCGCGGATTTAATGGTCATTGTAAAAGAATGCATGACCGGGTTCATGCCGGTTGATGAAACCTTAAATGACGAAGACGAAATTGGCGGATATGAGATCGCCGAAACAATAACCGAATATTCCCATCAAACGCTTTACCAGTTAAAATCTGCCAGAGAATTACCTTATATAGGTTTACCCAGCGGGGTATCCGGTTTTCAAAAAAGATGTTAATGAACTGGTTGCTATCCTATCAAAAGCTTACGCAATAAGAAATACAGGAAAAAGCGGCAACCCTGAAACTTAAACGCAAGCTGCGAAGAAAATAATGGTTAGCACAAATTATTCAGATAATATCCGGTACAGTTCCAGATTTAGGTAATAATTGCCTTTACCGATTACTCTCTTTTCCAAAACCCCCATGTCCGTTAACTGGTCAAGGTATTTTCTGGCGGTATTTTCCGCATAAATATTGCCGCCGACCAGGTGCTTTACCCGTGTGTAAGGTTGGGTAAATATGGCGTTGACCAGCGATTCGGGGCGTGCGATGTCGGTATCTTCGATGATGGCTTTTAAAATGGCATCTTTTGCACTAACGATGTCATTGATCTTGTCATAGGTGATGTTCGATGTCACCTCGACAGCTTTCAGCATATAAAACAACCAGCTCTTCCAACTTCCTCTTTGGGTTACCCCGGCAAGTCCTGCGTAGTAATCTTCTTTATGGTCCATGATGTAACGGCTTAAAAAAAGGATAGGATAATCCAGCAAGCCTTTTTTGGTCAGGTAGTGGATGTTGAAAATTCTGCCGGTGCGGCCATTGCCATCGCGGAAAGGGTGTATTGCTTCAAACTGGAAATGACCAATGGCCATTTTCAACAATGGGTCTATTGGATAAGTTTGGTCGTCGTTCAAAAATTCAATCAGGTTGTGGAGTTTGGCTTCGACTATTCCTTTGCCCCTTGGCGGCGTGTAGGATACTTTCCCAGCATTTGGCCCGGTGCCGCCCTCTTTAATAACAATTTGGGCGATGGGTGTTCTGATGCCATCATTAAACTGGCTGACGATCCGGTACATTTTCACGAAGTAATTTTCGTCAAAAATCTGCTCTTCCTTTAAATACGTATAACCTTCCCATAAAGCTTCCCGATAATACAGTACTTCTTTGGACGGCCCGTTTAATTGCTGGATTTGTTCTTCACTATAGGCCTGGTACAATTCATCATCAGTTGTAAAGATATTTTCTATTGCGCTGGATGCTTTCGCTTCCTGTAAACTAATGGAATTAATCAGCAGCCCTTGATTTGGAATGACGATACTTCTGCCCTGTAAGCGGCCAAGCGCGGCTTTGGCATTACCCAATTGACTGTAAATTTCGACATCCTCATAGAGGTTTTTGTCAATTGGCAGTTCCGGCAAGGTATTCCAGGGAACATTCCGGTCAGGGTTTATTGGGTATGGCATAATACAAATATATACTATTAACCTTAAAAATTAAGTATTTTAATGTCAATGAGTTTAATGGCATTAAAATCATCTCGGATGATATTGATTACCTTAAAATAATACAATTTTAAGGTATAACTTAAATTTCGCATTAACACGTCTTTGGAAACCATATTAATATAACGAAGTTTTATTAGGTAATTACTGTCGGTACACTAAATTTTTAAGTATGGCACGTACAAGAATCCCTGAGAAAAAACAAATATCTATTGGTCGCATGCTTTTAAACGGAGCAATCCATATCAGACAAACCTCCCGGCAATTAGCCATTTCCAGAAACACAGTGAAAAGTTATATCAAAAAATACAAGGCATTTGCCGATAACTGTCCAGGCGGAGCAGTTTATCAAGATGTTGGAATTCCCGTTTTCAAAATCGAATATCCACAGAATGATAAATATCAGGAATTGATAAACGTCTTGCCATTATTAATAGGTTTAGATAAACCCACCAGCGCAAAGGATGTCTGGCAGCGTTATTTGGCTATTTATCCAAATGGTTACAATCGCTCCGCGTTTTGCCAGCATTTATCCAAATGGTTAAAAGAGAACAAAGTCGTGCTTCGTAACTTTTCGCAAGTGCTTACTATACCTACGGAAGACTTAAAAATATTGAAACGATGGCGTAGATCCTCCGACAGACGTAAATGGGAACGGTCAGTGGTCATCATGGAATCTTTCCATTCAAAATCGGCGGTTGATATCGCTATTAAGGTAGATCGCGGCACTGATAAAGTATCGGATTGGATCAGGGATTACAAAGCAAAAGGCATTAAAGGATTGGAAAAGCAACCCCGGCGTGCGAATAAGGATATCATAAACGGAATCAAAGAAAAGCGCGACAATTTGGTAAGGCTAATTCATCAGTCCCCCAAATTACACGGGATCAATCGTACATCCTGGTTTCTGGCAGATTTATCTGCCGTTTATCAAAAGGTATATGGCATTTACATATCCAGCTCCACCATATCGGCCTATCTTAAAAAAGAGGGTTATGTTTACCGCAAGGCAAGGGAAGTGTTGACAAGTCCCGATCCCAACTTCCGGGAAAAGATGGACAAGATCACTGCAATCCTGCAAAATCTTGGATCAAGGGAGAAGTTTTTTTCGGTAGATGAGTTTGGCCCTTTCGCAGTGAAAATGAAAGGAGGCCGGTCGTTGGTCAAGAGAAGCGAAAGAAAAACGTTCCCGCAGATTCAAAAAAGCAAAGGCTGGACTATCTGTACGGCGGCATTGGAACTATCTCAAAATCAGATCACGCATTTCTATTCACAAAAAAAAGATACCGAAGAAATGATCAAACTCATAGACCTGCTACTAATCAAATATCAAAATGAGGAAAAACTTTACTTTTCCTGGGATGCTGCATCCTGGCACGCCTCTAAAAAGTTGGTCAGCTATATTGAGCAATTGAATAGCGAAAGTTACCGGCTTGTCCACAAAACACCATTGGTGGAATTGGCACCACTCCCGGCTTCTGCACAATTTTTAAATGTGATTGAATCTGTATTCAGTGGACTGGCCAAATCTATTATTCACAATAGCGATTATACAAGTCTTGAAGAATGCAAGGCAGCTATCACCTTATATTTTCAAACCAGGAATAATCATTTTATATTAAACCCGCAGAAGGCTGGCAATAAAATATGGGGCAAAGAATTAGTTGTTCCTACATTCAAAGACACCCATAATTGCAAAGACCCAAAATATAGGTAAGACAATCGCACTTAAAACCATTCGGGACTACATAAACCGTCTTCTATGTGGCGTTAATAGCACGTTTGACATATTTTGATTTGAAAAGATCTCTTGTAAGCTTTAGCGAAATTTTAAATTTTATGTTAGAAAAAAGCTTCGGTGTGTTTTATTACTTAAAGCAAGCTAAAAATCAAAAGGATGAAAAAAGACATGTTTATCTCCGCATTACAGTAGATGGCATTCATCGTGAACTTTCAATTAAAAGGCAATGGGCGCTTAGCCAATGGAATACATCGTTTGGTAGAGCCATAGGCGACAATAAAGAAACAAGGGAATTAAACTCTTATCTGGATCTTATTTTAAGCAAGGTTTATCAAGCAAAAACCAAACTATATGAACACAATAAGCCCGTAACTGCTGAAACTATAAAAGAGGTACTTTTAGGAAAAGATGAAAAGAAATATTTCGTTAAAGCAATTTTCCTGGAACACAATATTCAAATGAAAGCTTTAGTAGGAAAAAATGTTGCTGAAGGTACGCTAACTCGATATAAGACAGCCTACTCGCATATAAGCAATTTTATTAGATGGAGGTATGGAAAAGAGGATATGGAACTAGGAGAATTGAATTACGAGTTCATAGACCAATTCTTATTCTGGCTTAAGAGCGAAACCTGACTGTCCATGCCGGCATACTTCTTTCGCCAGTTGTAAAACGTGGATTTGTGAATGCCTAGTTCGCGGCATATATCATTGAGCTCACGGCCGCCATCATATTCCTTGATGGCCTTTACGATCTGTGCTTCGGTAATAATAGAGTTCTTCATCGTTTGACTGTTTAAAGTTAAGACTTTTCGTCCTTTAAGCAGTCCGATTTTTAGGAGGGGTTACAATTTGACATTTTTTTCATTGCCGTGATCCGTTATAGTAATGATACTTGAGTCAGAAGCTGCTTTATAAAGCAGCCTTGACACCACCTGATTACGACGGTCCGTCAACTGTCCATAATGACGAAATTTCATTAATGAATCAATCAATTTATCTATAGGCACATTATTGATTTTAGTCACTCTCGCGCCAAGACTCAATTGTTTTTTTAAATCTTCATCCAAAACACCTGTAATCAATAATTCATCTGCTATCTCTTTCGTAAATACCGGACCTGATAAAGTAGCGGTTTGCTTCTTTTCCAAATAGAAGTGTCCGTCTGAAAAGGTATTTACCAGGCTGTCAATGCTTGCGAGCTTTTGGCCAAAGTCCAGATTTGACGAAATTATACTGCCCAAACAGTGATCTACAGCGTCTTTACTGATTCTTCTTTCGTTGTAGTAAGGGTATTTATTTATGATAAATCTTAACAGCATCAATGTTTGCTCCTTTAGTTTATCATCAGATTCTTTATATTTAGGAAGAAAATTAAACTCCTGGGAAGTTAAATCGCGAAACATTGTAAAACTTAAAATAGGATAAGAATTACCGATATTTTCAACTGTAAAGCTTTTTCCTCTATTTTCATCATTTCCAGTCAACTCGTAAAAAAAATACCCGCGGGCAGGAACATCTTTCACTGAATATTCTGAAAACTTACACTCGCCAATAGCAAATTTTACCTTTTGTTGGACATCTCTTTTCGTCAAAGTAATAATTAATTTCTCTAATCGAATATTATCAGATGTTTGAATGTTTTTAGTGTCATTCGCTGACACTGGTTGAAAATCAGACAAAGAATTCTCTACAGGCAACTGATACTTGTCACTAGTTAAAGCATATACCTTTTTTAACTCGTGTCCACTGTTATCTACGATCGATATGCTATAGGATTTTACATTTTCTGTATAAATATTAATATAGAAAAGACCTGTCTTTCTACTTATTGCACCCGCATCTTTTAGTGAGAATATTTTTTGTAAAGTGCCCGTCTGTGTCTTGGGTGATTTCTTATCGGTTAACTCGATGCCGTTATGTATAATATTCTCATTCAAACTTAAGGTAGGACCAAAAAAATTATATCCTCTAACAAATTCAGTTGGATTGGAAGTTGAAAGTACGTCACAAATCAACTTTTTTTCGATTTTTTGGGTAACTATTCCCCACTGCGCGAAGGAATTAGAGAAGACAAATATAAGAGCTACGCTAATAAATAACTTTTTAAAATTCACGGTCTTTTTTGTCATATAGGTTTATGGTGTACTCTGAAAGAGCATATTATTAAAGGTATAATATATTTTTAATAAAAAGCAACCGTGTGTTTGTAATAAAATAAATACAAATAATAAATAACTAAGAATCAATTATTTATTATTTTAAAACAAACAATAAAAATACATTTTTGCTTATTTTATATAAAAGACATATGAATGAGATACCGAATATTTAGAGATTGAACACAGTATAATCTATTCATGTGTTACATGACGAACTTATTTAAAACGCAAACTGGAGTTTATTTGGTAAAACTAATCCTATATAAATAGAACTGTACACCTCGAAAATAAATAAGAAAACAGATAAAGATTTGGAATTCCTATCCGTTAGAGCAGTGTTTCAGAAATATACAATGGTTTATATTTGAAAGTGCTAAGTCTTGTTTGATAGCCTGGGGCCTTAGGCCATACCCTAACAAGAGTTTTATTTCAGCAAGCACCACTTTCAAACATGCCTTTCTGTGAAGGTAAGTAATTCGATTAAATGGGATTGCTTTTTCTATTCAATAAAAATTTGTCAGCCGCTTGGATGAATAAAAAGCAAGCAATAACAAATATAAAAACAGCGGCATGAACGTTAAAAAACTGAAACAATTGGTTTAGTAATGAATAATCTAATAGGGTTAATGCTATGACAAACAGAGTCATTCCGGCCATTACTATGAGTACCATATATATATAATAACAAACCGTATCTTTTCTTGATTCCCGAACTAATAAAAGGTGGACTACATCATCAGCCAAATTTAAATCCGGAACTGATGGTTCTTTAGATAATTCAATAAATAATTCCGAGTATAACTCAATCAAATGATGGTCAATAGCTCCATGGTTTTTATCATTTACCTTTGATTTGCTTTCAACAAACCGTTGCGCATCTTCGTCAAATTCCTTATTCATCATATATTCTTTAAATAAGTTTCCAGTTGGTCTTTTATTAGTTTTCGTGCTCTAAATAAATAATTTTTAATTGTCCCCTCCGGCATGCCGGTAATCTGCTGTATTTCCTGATAAGAAAATTCATTTAAATGGTACAATGTTAATACGGTACGATAGTTTACAGGTAATTTATCTATTTGTTGTTGAATTATGCTTGAGGTACTTTTTTTCGAAAGTAAGGTCTCTGGATTTTCGGTTGTATGATATACGTTTTCAAAGTTTGATATATCATCTGTCAAATTTCTTTTTGAAGAAACCTTATTTAAATAATTAATTGCAGTAAAATAAGCGATTCTGGCTATCCATGTAGAGAGCTTTGACTCAAATTTAAACTGTCCGATATTGCTATAAACCTTTATAAACACCTCCTGACATACGTCTTTTACATCTTCCTGATTTTGGATGATCCTATTGATAATAAAAATAACCAGTTTCTCATATTGCGTTACCAAGGTTTTAAAAGCTTTAATATCTTGGTTAACAATTCGTGAAATTAACTCTTTTTCGTTTTCCATTCAGGTGATTAGACAATAAATTCTTTTTAAATGTTGCAGTTTTTTTTTGCAACATTCAAAAGGAACTATTTGTCTAATGTAGCAAATCATTAAAAAAATGGAACAAAATTTTGCAGTGGCTATAATGTTTACAGTAATCATTATAGCAATAACAACTTTAGTAATAGCCTTATTAAATTACAAGATTAAAACGAAGATGATCAAATCGGGCTTAGTGGATGAATCCGCCGCAAAAGCATTTAGTAACTCCTTTACCAATTTCCATATAGACACTTTAAAATGGGGAATCATACTTTTCTCTGGTTCTATTGGTTTAATATTACTGCATTTTATCCCTTATAATTCAGAATCCACGCTGCCGTATGGAATAGAAATGGCTTTTTTATCGGCGGGTTTTATCTTCTACTATTACATTTCAAAGAAAGAAATTAAAAAACTCAATTAACTGTATAGTTACCTGAAGAACAAGCTATCTAATCACACCTATTACCGAAATATCACTATGAAAAAAATTTGCTTACTGCTTTTTTGTTTACTTTGTTACAAGGGCGTACACGCCCAAGAGAAAACAATTAATTTTACAATCAAGGGGTTTCTTGTTGACTCGATTAATAACAAACCATTACCTTATGTTACTGTCTTACTAACAGATACCGCTTCCAGGCAATCAATTAATACGCTAAGTAAAACTAACGGTTCATTTAAATTTAATATTCCTGCCGACAAGGATTATCAGTTGGCCTTTACATTTATTGGTTATAAGAAAAGGATTTTATTCTTCAAAGCCAACAAAGAAACGGACTTAGGAGATGTAAAGCTGTCTCCGCTTACCAATCAATTGAAAGAAGTAAACGTTACCAGTGTTAAACCTGTAATAACCCAAGACATTGACAGGATAAATTATAATGTTCAGAATGACCCTGAAAACAAAATGCTGAATGTTTTGGATATGTTGCGAAAAGTTCCATTCATCAGTGTTGACGCAAACGATAATATCCTTTTTAAGGGTACCACCAAGTTTAAGATCCTGATCAATGGAAGAGCTTCTTCACTCTTTGTACATGCCCCATCTGATGTATTAAGGACAATGTCATCAAGCAACATTAAAAAAATAGAAGTCATTACAACTCCGCCGTCAAAATACGATGCAGAAGGTTTAACCGGGATCATCAATGTTGTGCTTAAAAAACAGATAGATGATGCTTACAATGCGAGTATTAATTTGCACGAAAACACAGTCAACGGGCCTGCCGCGGGAGTGTCATTAACATTAAAGGAAGGAAAATTAGGACTTTTATTTAACGCCGGAGCTAAAGATCAGATTGATAGACGTGGAAACACCCTCAATACATTGCAAACATTCAGCCCGCAGCAATCACTGTTTACTCAATCCGGCGATCAAGTAAATAGCGGAAACAATAAATATTCATCCATTGAATTAAGTTATGAGATAGATAGTTTGAATTTAATAACAGGAATGATTGATTATTCAAGTGGAAAAAGTTCGTTCAGTAATGATCAGACCTCCGGTCTTTTTGATAGCGATGGATTATTAATTCAGTCATACCAACAAAACAACCTGGATGAAACAAAGTGGCGTAGTACAGACTTTACCATCAATTATCAGTTAGGCTTTAAGAGAAACAAGGATCAAATATTAACTGCTTCGTATAAATATTCTACAAGTCCTGGTGAAAATAAAAACAATATCGGATTTCTGAATACCTCAAACTTTAAACAGCCAGATTACAGGCAGCAAAACAATTCAGGCATAAAAGAAAACACTATTCAACTGGATTATTTTCATCCATTGAAAAAAATAAATATTGAGGGCGGCGTTAAGGCAATATTGAGAAATAATTTTAGTGATTTTGACACGCAAACCCTTGATTCATTAGGCAACTATATTGGCGATCTTCAAAATTCAAATCGTTTCAATTATGAACAAAATGTTTATAGTGTTTATAATTCCTACCAATTAAACCTAAACAATTGGGGCTTTAAGGCAGGTATCCGTATTGAACGAACATCAGTTCACGCAAATTTTCTGTCAGAGGATACCTCCTTGAATCAAAGTTATAATAATGTTATTCCATCCATAGCCATACTACGAAAACTAAAAAATAATGTCAGCCTTAACTTTGGATTCACAAACCGTATTGAAAGACCGGGTATTTATGAACTGAATCCGTTTGTTAATCTTCAAAACCCCAAATTTGTTTACACTGGAAATCCGAATTTAAGACCCGTATTGAACCATAACATCGATTTCGGCTTTAGCAAATATGGCAAAGGGTCGTTTAATTTGAGTTTGAGTTATTCATTTGCTAACAACACTATTCAGAATGTTACCAAATTAAAAGACTCGGTTGCATATACAACTTATCAAAACATAGGAAGCAATAAAATTACGAGAGGCAACGTAAGCTTTAATTATCCTTTAACCAAAAAATTGCGTTTTAGCATCAATGGCGAGGTATCTTATGTTCAGCTAAAGGGATATTTTAACAGTGTCCTGTATCAAAATAACGGCGTTCAGGGCTTTGGCTTTTCTGAACTCGGCTACCAGGTCACTGATACCTGGCGAACAGGTTTAAATGGAGCATGGTATAGTTCAAATGTTTTACTACAGGGAAAATCTAATGATTATTTTTTCACTTCCATGAATACTACGAAAGACATTTTGAAAAGGAAAGTAACCTTGTTTTTCTATGTAAACAATATTTTACAAAAAAACAGGGATGCAAAAAGCTACGTCAAAGACCCTGCTTTTTATGAAAGCAACGTATCTACCAACCCTTATAGAACCATTGGTTTTGGGTTTTATTATCACTTTGGCAATTTCAACAAAGAAATTAAAAAGAATCGTCGTGGTATAAATAATGATGATGTTAAGAAACATGAATCCCCTAATAGCTAACCGAGGTTTCTCCGGATGATACTAACTAAAACTTTGAGAAAAGAGATAAATCTACTTAAGGTCTTTAACTTCTGTTTGGATGTAATTAAATCCATCATATCTCCAATTTAACAAGTTTCGGCAGTTTTCTTCCAGACCCTTTATCAATAATTTTTCGTTAAAAACTCAACAAACTTAATAATTTTTAATAAACGTTTACTGGTGAGATGCTATGATCTTTATTTAGTGCGGTCTGAGGAAACCGATAGCCATTCAGTTATCCCTCAAAGGTATGATTTGTTTACCATCCATTTGTTCATCGGAAAGAACTTATCACTGCGTACAAGAAATATTAAATGTTAATTCGCTGCGATATATGTTAAAAAAAATATTTAACCTCATTTTCCTATTTACCCCTAAGTAATCGGGATCTTATTTATTATTTAAAAAATCTTATAAAAGATACTTAAAGCTGATATTTATAATTACATTAGGTCACTTATTAATTAGCCATATCTACCTATTTGCCTAAAAGTGCTTACATGCGAAAAAATAAAAACAGTTAGGGAGACACCTGAAATGCCAGTATTAACGCATTAAACGTTCCATGTCTTTGAGCAGTGGATATTCCGCACCATACTACACCAGTGATTCCGCTGCAAAGTACCGCAGCGATTCCGGCGCATAGTACACCAATAATCAGGTATAAGTTTAGTAAGATCTAGCAGAAAAGAGAATTTCTTTGA
>Ga0247742_10001408_pt1 | contig 16918 bp, 14 predicted proteins | sample UWRJL208509C2_FD_180944 | JGI IMG/M metagenome (GOLD analysis project Ga0247742, IMG submission 180944) | Plant litter microbial communities from Arlington Agricultural Research Station in Wisconsin, United States - UWRJ-L208-509C-2 | ecosystem: Environmental > Terrestrial > Plant litter >...
CATCATCTGGCGCCTGCTGCTGCCGGCGTGCCTGGTTCTTTCGCTGGTGTACGTGTGGCAGGGCATACCGCAGACGCTGGCGAGCAGCACGGATGCCACCACGCTGGAAGGCGCCACGCAGCACATCGTGGTCGGCCCCGTGGCGAGCCTCGAGGCCATAAAGCATATCGGCACCAACGGCGGTGGCTTCTATGGCGTCAACGCGGCGCATCCGTTTGAAGATCCCACGCCGCTGACCAACCTGCTGCACATGCTGGCCATGTTCCTCGTACCTTCGGCGCTGACCTACGCCTTCGGCCGCATGCTTTCCCGCCGTCGGCAGGGCTGGGCATTCCTCGCCGCTTTCGTGGTGATGTTCGTCGGGTTCCTGTCCGTGGAGTACCCCGCGGAACGCCATGGCAACCCGATGTTCACCAGCCTGTCGGTGGATCAGACGCCCGGAGCCACACAGCCGGGCGGCAACATGGAAGGCAAGGAGATGCGTTTCGGTATCGCCCAGACCAGTGCCTTCGTCGCCGTCACGACGGCGGCGACCACCGGCTCGGTCAATGCGATGCACGATTCGCTCACCCCTGTCGGTGGGATGGTGCCGCTGTTCCTGATGATGCTCAACGACGTGTTCGGTGGCGTCGGCGTCGGCTTCATCAACCTGGTGTCCTTCGCGATCCTCACGGTGTTCCTCGTCGGCATGATGATCGGCCGCACACCGGAATTCCTCGGCAAGAAGATCGAGGCGCGCGAAATGAAACTGGTGATGCTGGCCGTGCTGGCCCATCCCTTCTGCATCCTCGGCTTTACCGCGCTGGCCGCGGTCTGGCCCGGTGCGTCGGCCAGCTTCGCAAACGCCGGCCCGCACGGCTTCAGTGAACTGATTTATGCGTACACGTCCGGCACGGCGAACAACGGCTCGGCCTTCGCCGGCCTCAATGCGAACACGCCGTTCTACAACACGACGATCGGACTGGCGATGCTGATGGGTCGTTACTTCACACTCCTGCCGATGCTGGCCGTCGCCGGATCACTGGCGACCAAACGCAGCGTCCCCGAAAGCCTCGGCACCCTGCCGACGGCCACGCCGCTGTTCACCTGTCTGCTCATCTTCGTGATCGTCGTCGTGGGTGGCCTGACCTTCCTGCCCGCGCTCGCCCTGGGGCCCATCGTGGAGCAACTCGCCATGACGGCCAGCCAGTTCTTCTGAGGCAATGACCATGTCCCTTTCCCTTGTTCGTCCTGTTCTCGTTTCGGCCGTGCTGTTCATGGCGATCACCGGCCTTGCCTACCCGCTGGCTGCCACCGGCCTCGCGACCGCCCTGTTCCCGCGCCAGTCGTCAGGCAGCCTGCTGCGTCATGGCGACACCGTGATCGGGTCGTCCGTGATCGGCCAGGACTTCCGTACGCCGCACTATTTCCACCCCAGGCCCAGCATGACGGGCGATCTTCCGTACAACGCAGCAGCGAGCGGCGCCAGCAACCTCGGCCCGACGAGCGCCAAGTTGCGCGATGCGGTGCGTGAGCGTGCCGAGGCGTTTCGGAAGGAGAACCACCTCGCCGCGGACGCGCCGGTACCTGTCGACGCGGTGACGGCGTCCGGCTCCGGCCTGGATCCCGACATCAGCCTGGCCAATGCACACGCTCAATCGGCACGCGTGGCAACGGCGCGACACCTGGCGGTCGACAAGGTCGATGCCTTGATCGATCAGCAGGCGCTCGGCCGCCAGTGGGGCGTGCTCGGCGAACCGCGCATCAACGTCCTCGCCTTGAACCTCGCGCTCGACAGCGCATCGATCCGGACCCTTCCATGAGCACCCTGCAACCCACCATCCCCGAAAGTCTCGATGCCCGCCCCGCGGTGGCTTCACCAGGCGCCTGGGCCATCCTCGTCGGCGCGTTCGCCAAGCTGGCCCCGGCGACGCAGTGGAAGAACCCGGTGATGTTCGTCGTCTATCTGGGCAGCATCCTCACCACCCTCCTCGGCATCCAGGCGTTGCGCGGTCACGCCGATGCGCCAGCCGGCTTCGTCTGGGCCATCGCCGGCTGGCTGTGGTTCACCGTGCTGTTCGCCAACGCCGCCGAGGCGCTTGCGGAAGGTCGCGGCAAGGCCCAGGCCGAAGCCCTGCGTGCGGCGAAGAAACGCGTGCATGCCAAGGTGCTGCGCGAACCTCGTCCGGACAGCCTCTGGCACATCGCCGGCAGTGACGAGATCACCGCGGGCACGTACGTGTTGGTGGAAGCCGGGGAAGTGATTCCCGCCGACGGTGAGGTGATCGAAGGCGTCGCATCCGTCGACGAATCCGCGATCACTGGCGAATCCGCACCGGTGATCCGCGAGTCCGGTGGTGACTTCTCCTCGGTCACGGGCGGAACGCGCGTGCTTTCGGACTGGATCGTCATGCGTGTCACCGCCAACCCCGGCGAGGCTTTTCTCGACCGCATGATCGCCATGGTCGAGGGTGCACGGCGCGGCAAGACGCCGAACGAAGTGGCGCTCACCATCCTGCTCGTGGCGCTCACCGCGATCTTCCTCATGGTCTGCGCGAGCCTGTTGCCCTTTTCCGCGCTGAGCGTGGCGCTGAGCGGCCATGGCAGCGTGGTGAGCGTGACGGTGCTGGTCGCCCTGCTGGTCTGCCTGATTCCCACCACCATCGGCGCCCTGCTCTCGGCGATCGGCATCGCCGGCATGAGCCGCATGCTGAAGGCCAACGTGATCGCGACCTCCGGCCGCGCCATCGAGGCAGCAGGCGACGTCGACGTACTGCTGCTGGACAAGACCGGCACGATCACGCTGGGCAATCGCCAGGCACACGCCTTCCATCCGACCACCGGGGTGAGCGACACCGTCCTGGCAGAAGCGTCACGCTTCGCTTCGCTGGCCGACGAAACGCCGGAAGGCCGATCCATCGTGGCGCTGGCTCGCGAGCGACTGGGCACGATGGAACCCGCTCTGCCCTTGGGCAGCGTGACGATTCCGTTTACCGCTCGCACGCGCATGAGCGGCATCGACAACGGTGAACGCAGCCTCCGCAAGGGGGCAGCCACCGCGGTGCGAACCCACGTGGAAAGCCTCGGCGGCGTCTTTCCCACAGACATCGAGCGCATCGTGGAAACGGTGTCCCGTCGCGGGGCCACGCCTCTCGTCGTCGCCGATGGCCGTCACGTGCTGGGCGTGGTCGAGCTGAAGGACATCGTGAAGGACGGCATCAAGGCGCAGTTCGCCGAGTTGCGTCGCATGGGCATCGCGACGGTCATGATCACCGGTGACAATCGTCTCACCGCCGCCGCCATCGCGGCGGAAGCCGGCGTGGACGACTTCCTCGCCGAAGCCACGCCCGAGGACAAGCTGGCCCTGATCCGTCGTTACCAGAGCGAAGGCCACCTCGTGGCGATGACCGGCGACGGCACGAACGATGCCCCGGCGCTGGCCCAGGCCGACGTCGCGGTGGCCATGAACAGCGGCACGCAGGCGGCCAAGGAAGCCGGCAACATGGTCGATCTCGATTCCAACCCGACCAAGCTGCTGCGCGTGGTCGAGGTGGGCAAGCAGATGATCATGACCCGGGGTGCGCTGACCACCTTCAGTGTCGCCAACGACCTGGCCAAGTACTTCGCCATCGTGCCGGCCGCCTTCGTGGCGACCTATCCCTCGCTCGATGCGCTCAACGTCATGCGGCTGCACTCGCCCGCCTCGGCCATCCTGTCGGCGGTGATCTTTAACGCGCTGATCATCGTCGCCTTGATTCCGCTGGCCCTGCGCGGCGTACGCTACCGCCCGGCGCCGGCAAAAGACCTGCTGACACGCAACCTGCTGCTCTACGGCGTGGGTGGCATCATCGCTCCCTTCGTCGGCATCAAGCTGATCGATCTCGTGCTCACGCCACTGATGTGAGGTCCCTGCGGCTATCATGGCCGGCGATGATCCCGCACAGCCTCAAGGTCACGGCGCGCCCTTTCCGCTACCGCGTACTGGCGTATGCGGTAGCGGCCTGCGCGACCACCACGGGCATCGCGGCTCTCCTGCTGCGCGTGTTCGACCTGTCGAACGTGGTGATGGTGTTCCTGCTCACCGTCGTGCTCGTGTCGCTACGTTGGGGTCGTGCCGCCGGCGCCCTGGCGGCCTTCCTCGCCGTCGGCAGCTTCGACTTCTTCTTCGTGCCGCCGGTGTGGTCGTTCCATGTTTCGGACACGCAATACATCTTCACCTTCTTCCTGATGCTCGTGGTGGCCCTGGTCACCGGACAGCTCGCGGCACGGCTGCGCGACGAAGCCGTCACCGCGGCAGCCGGGGAGAAACGTGCGAGCGCACTGGCCGCCGTAGCGACCGACCTGTCGGTGGCCGTTCGCAACGAAGACATCGCCCGGGTATGCGCCACCCGCATCGGTCCCTTGTTCGACGGCAGCGCGACCCTCCTGCTTCCCGATGACCATGACCGCATGTCGCCACCATCGCCAGGCGACGCCGGGATCGCGCAGTGGGTGCTCGAGCAAGGCCTGCCAGCCGGACACGATACCGAAACACTGCTCGCGAACGACGCGACCTATCTCCCGCTTCCCACCGCCATGCGCACGCGTGGCGTGCTCATGCTGGAACGTACGACGAAGGCGCCCCTGGATGCGGGTCAGGTCGCCTTGCTCCGGGCCTTCCAGTCACTGATCGCCCTCGCCATCGAGCGCGTGCACTTCGTCGACATCGCCCACGAAACACAACTGCGCATGGAAGGTGAGCGTCTACGCAATACGCTACTTGCCGCCGTGTCCCACGATCTGCGAACGCCCTTGACGGCCATCCGCGGCATGGCAGGCATGCTCGGCGACCATGACGTCGCGCGTGCCATCACGAACCAGGCCGATCGCATGCAACGCCAGGTGGTGAACCTGCTGGATGCGGCGCGCATGCAGGGCGAAGGCGTGCGCCTCGACCTGCAATGGCAGGCACTGGACGAGGTCGTCGGTTCCGCGCTGGCATCGATCGATCTCGGCGGGCGCCGCGTGGTCGTCGAGATGTCGCGGGATTTTCCGCTGGTGTCTCTGGACGCCGCCCTGTTCGAACGGGTGCTGATGAATCTGTTCGACAACGCCACCAAGTACACCCCCGATGACGCGACGCTTTGCATCCGCGCCGATCGTGTCGGCACGCGTATCCACGTGACCGTCGAGGACGATGGTCCGGGATTTCCGCCAGGCATCAACGCGGATACCCTCTTCGACGCGTTTTCCCGAGGCACACGCGAGTCGTCCATCCCCGGTGTCGGGCTCGGCCTGTCGCTGTCGCGGCGCATTGTCGAAGCACACGGTGGCAGCATCGCCGCGTCGAGGGTCACCCCGCATGGCGCACGTTTCGAAATCACCCTGGTCGCCGGCGAACCGCCGACGATCGATCAGGAAGACCCCGAATGACCAAGCCGCGCATCCTGATCGTCGAAGACGAATCGGACATCCGCCGGTTCCTGAAACTGGCCCTCGAGCGCGAAGACATGACCGTGTTCGAAGCGGGCGATGCGCTGCGTGCCCGGATCGAGGCCGCGAGCCGCCAGCCCGACCTGATCGTGCTCGATCTCGGCCTGCCTGACGACGACGGCAAGGCCGTGATCCGAGACGTGCGCGGATGGTCGTCGGCGCCGATCATCGTGCTCTCCGCGCGTGACAGCGAAGCGGAGAAGGTCGCGGCACTGGAGGCGGGCGCGGACGACTACCTCTCCAAGCCCTTCGGTGTGCCCGAGCTGGTGGCGCGTGTGCGCGCACAGCTGCGCCGGGCGAGCCTGGCGGGCGATCGCGGCCAGGCCAGTGCACGCGTACGCTTCGGCGATATCGAAGTGAACCTGGCGACACACGAGGTCTCCCGCCGCGGCGAAGCCGTCCACCTCACGCCCATCGAATTTCGCCTGCTTACCGCGCTGGTCCGCGGGCAAGGCAAGGTGCTGACCCATCGACAACTGCTGCATGACGTATGGGGCCCGGGCTACGCCACGCGACCGCACTACGTGCGCGTCTATATGGCGAATCTCCGGCAAAAGCTCGAGGACGAACCGGCCAGACCGCGTCACCTCGTGACGGAGCTCCAGGTCGGCTATCGGCTGGCGGGCCTCGACTGAGGCTTCTTGATGGGGTCTTGATGCCGGGGCAGGCAATACAGCGCCGTCCTTAGACGACGATGCCTAGCATGAGTGGTCATTCCTGATCCCAAGGCTTGACCATGATCCTCCGTACCATGCTTCTACCTGTCGCCCTGCTGGCCGTTCTTCCGGCTTTCGCCGCCCATGCCGACGATGCCCCTCCCATCTGCACGGATCGTCCGACCAAGGCCAATAGCGCCTGCACGGTGCCCGAGGGCACGTGGCAACTCGAGACTGACGTGGGCAACGACACGCACGACGCGCACGCGGGAAGCAGCACCGACACCTTGTATTTCGTGAATCCGTACCTGAAGTACGGCATCGGTGCGCATACCGACATCGAAGTGAACTGGGCACCGGCTGTGCGCGTCACGACGAAGAGCGACGGAGACCGTCACACCACACGCGGCGCGGGCGACCTGACGGTTCGCCTGAAAACCAGCCTTTACAGCGGCGACGTGTTCAACGCCTCGATCATCCCCTTTGTGAAGGCGCCTACCGCATCGCACGGCATCGGCAACGATCACTGGGAAGGCGGCATCGCGGCACCGATGAGCGCCGCGGTGGGTGGCGGCTTCACGCTGACGATCGGCCCGGAGCTCGATGCGTTGGCCGATGCCGATGGCCACGGTCGACATCTGGCCGTGACCAACCTCGTGAATATCGCGCACCCGCTGAGCAGCGCGCTTTCCGTGGCCGTGGAGTACTGGCGCCAGGACAATCGCGATCCGTCGGGCCATGTGAAACAGGCGTCCGCCGATATCGCGTTCACCTATCTGGCGAGCCCCGACTTCCAGCTGGACGTTGGCGCCAATGTGGGCATGAACAGTGTGACGCCGGATCGACAGATCTATGCGGGCTTCTCGTACCGATGGTGACGTGACGAGCGGCCGTCAGTCGTAGAAGGCAGGCAGGATCTTCAGCGTGTCGGTCTGCGCCTTCTCATGATTGATGAACAGCTGCGCGTGATATCGACCCATCATGACCTTGACGTTTTCCATCGAGGTGACCGACGCGGCCTTGTCGGTATTCAGGGTCGGGACGACGTCATTGCGGAGATTCGCGGCGGAATGCGCGACGTCACCCGACAGGATGATGAAGCCGGATTTTTTCAGATGGACGAGGAGGGACTGACTTCCCGGCGTGTGGCCCGGTGTGGGAAAGAGCGTGACGCTCCCGTCGCCGAATACATCGGTGTTGCCGTCGAGAAGCCGGAGATGTTCCGGCGAGCCCATGAGTTTGCGCGCGAGCGCCTTCAGCTGGTTCACGTTGGCGTTCGTTCCGTCCGGCGAACTGATCCAGGCGTATTCGACGCGCTGGATAAGGACCGTCGCCTTCGGAAACAGTGCGACGTTCCCGATATGGTCGCCGTGCGTATGCGAGATCGCGACGTAGTGGATATCGTCCGGTGTCAGGCCGATCGCGGAAAGCTGGCCGGAGATCGACTGATCGAGGTGGTACACGATCAACTGGGGAAGGGTCGACCAGCCTTTCGAATCGTTCAAGGCGGATTCCGGCACGCCGGTATCCCAGATCAGCCATCTGCCACCGTGCTTGATCAGCCAGCATGTCGAGGAAAATTCGACGGGTTTGCCGACGTTTTCTCCCGGCGTCCATACCGATTCGTCATTCGCGAGGGAGCGGCCGCAGTCCAGCCGGTACAGCCGATCGGCGAAGCCGGCGCGTGCCGGGTCGGGAAGGGGTGTCGCGGCCTTGGCTGGCGAGGCGAGCGCCAAGCCGATCCACGCTGCCAGCATGATCGCTGAGAACGACGCGCATACGCGCATTTTCATGACCAGTGCTCCACGAAGGTCGACGTTGTGCGGCGCGAGACAGCAGAGCACGCGTGCGCTGCGAAGGATTGGCAAATTTCGCCCATCCGCTACCGCCCTGGGAGACGCCGCGCATTATCATCGGGCGATCCCATGACGCAGGATGGCCGATGACCACCTCCCTCCCCCTCCCCGAAACGACTGAGCGCGTCGTGCGATTCTGGCGCGACGCCGGCTTCGATCGCTGGTTCAAGAGCGACGCGGCATTCGATCGCGTGTTCAGCGAGCACTTCATGGGCGCGCATCTTGCTGCCGCCCGTGGCGATCTGAATGCGTGGCGCGAGACGGCCGAGGGTTGCCTCGCCCTGCTGATCCTTCTCGACCAGTTTCCGCGCAACGCCTTCCGCGGCTGCGGTCATATGTATGCGACCGACCCACTGGCGCGCTCGATTGCGCGACACGTGCTCGAGCGAGGCTTCGACCAGCAGCTGGACCACGAGATGCGTGCCTTCGTCTACCTGCCTTTCGAGCATTCGGAAGACATGGCGGACCAGGAGCTTTCGGTGAGGCTGTTCGATGCGCTGGGTGGTGCGTTTCAGCCGTATGCGGCGACACACCGGGACATCATCCGGCGCTTCGGGCGGTTTCCGCATCGGAACGGCGAGCTGGGGCGCGAGACTTCGCCGGAAGAGCGGGCGTTTCTCGAGGGGGGCGGGTTTGCGGGGTGAGGCGGGGCGCGGCTGGCGGGAAGAGCTCGCCGCTGAAGCGGCTCCTACGGGGGGAGCGGTGCCTTGGGGAAGATGGTGCGCCCGGAGGGATTCGAACCCCCGACCAATGGCTTCGGAAGCCACTACTCTATCCGGCTGAGCTACGAGCGCGTCTTGCAGGTCCGGGATTGTAGCCGAATGACCGGGGGCGGCCTAGCCTGAGCGGTCAGGCCCGGGCCAGTGCGGGTTCGGCGCCTGCCGCCATGGCGCGCAGGCTTTCCCTGTAGCGCCGGCTGCACGGGAGGACGGTGCCGTCAGCCATGTGCAGACGGGCATCGCCCGCGTCCAGCGGCTCGATCGAGGTCACCTGCGCCAGCTGGACCAGGTAGCTCCGATGCGCCCTGACGAATACGGTCGGGTCCAGCCGCGTTTCCAGCGCCGCCAAGGTGCTGCGCAGAGGATAGTCCCGGCCACGCACACGCAGGTTCACGTAGTTGCCGGCCGACTGAACCCACTCGATGTCCGCCGTGGCGACGAGGAAATCCCGTCCCAGCTTGCGAACAAGGAAGCGCTCCGGTCGGTCGACGGCCTCCACCGGCGGCCCCTCATCGGGGACGTCGAGCAGGCTGGCCTCGCCCTTTATATGCCGGCCGAACCACTCGACCATGTGGCCGACGGCGACGATCAGGAAGAAGGTCCGGACATCCTTCAGGTACTCGTAGACCGCCTGCGTGGTCCACGGGCCCGGTTCGTATCTCGACCCGAAGCTCGCGTAGACGAGGAGCCGGATCAGGTCCATGCCGACCACGTGGATGGCGGAATACGCCACGCTGCCCAGGAAGTACAACGGCAGCCGGCGACGCCATGTATCCGCATGCAAGGGCCAGCGATCGCAGGCCCACAACAGGAAGGGCAGGATGAACAGGCCGACGGTGATGCTGCTGAATTCGTTAGTGGCGATCTGCCAGGTCGGCGCCGCGATGTGGTAACGGTTCGCGTCGATCCGGCTGGTCATCGTGTTGCCGATGGCAGCGGTGACGAAGACCAGCAACCAGAAACCGATCATCAGCCAACGACGGCGTCGATGGGCCTGGTCCAGTTCCTTACCGGGGGGTGTCGGGGCGGTCGCTTCCATGCGGGGAATCATAGCGTCGTCGCGGTCGAAAGCGACTGCCCGCCGTAGCTGTTGTAGGAGCCGATTCATCGGCGATGGGTGCTCGTGAAGGCGCCTGAAGGCATCGCCGATGAATCGGCTCCCACAAGAGCTTCGCCGATGAATCGGCTCCTACCAGATCAGAAGCATCGCCGATAAATCGGCTCCTACATCAAGAGAAAGGGCCCTTGCGGGCCCTTTGTCTTATTTCGCCTTGTAAAGCTCGCCCAGCCAGTCGGGCTTGCTCTTGTCGCGTTCCAGATGGGGATACATCAGGCCATCGTGGTAGTCGACGTTGATCGTCTTGTACTGGTCGAAGTTCTTGACCAGCAGCTGGATCGGCGCCTTGCTCGTCTTCGCGTCGGTGACGGCGTCCTTCAGCACGTCGCCGGAGAACTCCTTGCTGTTCACCGCGATGATGTGCATGCCCGGCGAGAGGCCGGCCTTGAAGGCGGGACCATCCCAGCGCACGTCGGAGATGTCGCCCTTCGACGACACGGCGAAACCCGCCGAGTAGGTCAGGTCGGTCATCATGCGACGCGTTTCGAAGCCCTTGATCGCGTCGGAAGGCTTGTCGTTGTAGACCAGCTTCCAGCCGCCACGCTCGATGCCTTCGATGTCGCCCTTGTGGCCATCGACGCGGTCACGCAGGTAGGTCGCCCAGTCGTACGGCGCGATGCCGTTGAGGGTCGAGACCACGTCTTCGAACGTGTACGGATTGACCTTCCAGTCGCCGTCCTTCATGCCGAAGAACGCCTTGGCGAAATCGTCCAGGTTGCGCTTGTTCTTGGTCAGCTCACGCAGTCGGGTATCCACGTCGAGCCAGACCATCTGGCCGCCCTGATAGTAGTCTTCGCTCATCTGGTAATTGCGATACGAGAGCGGGCGACGCTGGGCGATCGTCGGATCGTTGGTGGTGTCTTCGATGGTGCGCCAGGACAGGCCGGGACGGCCCTTGTCGTACGTCGCGGCGACGAAAGCGAGCAGGTCGCGCGCCTGGTCCTGGGTCACGAGACCCGAGCGCGCGGCGACCACGTTGCCCCAGAACTGCGTCTGGCCTTCATAGACCCACAGCAGGCTGTTACCCATCGGCACGTTGAAGCTCGGCGTGGCCAGATCGGCACCACGACGGTACTTGCCGTCCCAGGAGTGGTTGTACTCGTGCGCGAGCAGGTCGCGGCCGAGCCAGTTCTTGTCCCACTCGGTGAAATAGCCCGGCGCGGCGCTGTTCTCCGAGGAGCGGTGATGTTCCAGGCCGATGCCGCCGAGCTTGTCGGTCAGCGCGAGCAGGAAGTCGTAGTGGTTGTAGTGACGTGCACCGTAGAGCTTGTCCATCTGCTGGACGAGCTTGCGGTGGATCTCCAGCGCTTCCGGCTTGATCTCGAGCGACTTGGCGTTGTCGGCCACGATATTCAGATGCACCGGCGAGCGACCGTTCGGATCGAGATCGACGCGCTTGAAGTAACGGCCGGCGAAGATCGGCGAGTCGACGAGGTCGTCGTAATTGATCGTCTTGAAGTTGACCGTGTCGCCGCTCTTGCTCGCTTCTTCCAGCGCGCTGCCGTACTGGAAGCCGGCCGGAAGCGTCACGCTCGCATCGACCTGGACGCGATCGGCGCGATAGCCCGCCGGGTACAGCGATACCTGGTTCCACTCGACATTGACGATGTCCGGCGTCATGACGATGCGACCCTGGCGCGTGTCCTGCGGGGTCAGCGTCTGGAACTCGACATCGACGGACGACGCGCCTGCCGGCACATCCACATGGAAGGCGTAGACGTTGAATTCGTCACGCTTCCACTCGATGCGCTTGCCGCCCGAGGTCACGACGAGGCCGGCGAACTGGTCGATCGGACCGGTCGGCGAATGATGGCCGGGGATCCACTGCGGGAACAGCAGGGTCAGCGGACCCGCCTGCGCAGGAATGGTCTCGCGGACGCGCAGGACGCGGTGATCGAGATCGGTCGCATCGACAGCGAGTTTGAGGGTGCCGCTATATGCGATGTCCTGCGGAGCGGGGACATCATCCGCATGGACAGCCGTCGCGCCAACGCCGGCGAGGGCCGCCAGCAGCGCGGAGGCAAGAAGGGTGGATTTCACTGAATTCTCCCGAGGAACGTGTGGGTCGCCCGGCCATCCATGCGAGCGGGTCGGCGCGAGCCCCTGCGGTTCGCGCAAGCCTTCGATGCTAAACGCCGGGGGCCGGGGTTCCCCATGCCAGAGGTCACGGACGACGCTCAGGTACGGAGCCGGTCCGCGTCGCGGTTCCGGCATGCCTAGTCTGGACAAAACGCCGTATCGCAATAACTTACGACCCAATCAGTGCCTAAAAAGTACTTGGCGTGGAAAGTTAAAAGATCGTAATATCGCGCGGCCAGTTAAGGGGCCGCCCGGCGAAGGGGCCGGTGCGCACTATCAGGAACACAGGGATCCTCATGGAAAAGCTTCTCCTCACGGCAGCCGCGGCTGCCGCACTTTCGTTCGCTTCGTTCAGTGCCCAGGCATCCAGCGAAGGCACCTTCATCGGTATCAATGGCGGTCGTACCAACTACGACATCAGCCACGCCGATTTCCACGACAAAACCGATACCGCTTTCGGCGCGTTGGTCGGCTATCGCTGGGCGGTGGATCGTCCGTTCTACATCGGCGTTGAAGCCGGTTACGTGGACCTGGGCAAGATCACCAGCAAGTACGACGATGTGGAAACGTTCGGCACCGCCGCCAATCCGCACGTCGACGCCTTCCACGAAAAGGACGAGCTCAAGGGCCGTGCCATCCTCGTGGGCGCCAACGGCAAGTGGGAACTGCCGCACCATTGGACGATCACGGCGCGCCTCGGCCTTGCGCACTCGCACACGTCATACGATGCGAAGTTCCACGAGACGTTCGATGGCGAGGTCGTCCAGACCGAGTCGCTCCACGACTCTTCGAACGATAACGGTATCTACGCCGGCGTCGGCTTCGGTTACGACTTCACGAAGAACTTCGGCGTCACCGTCAACTACGACAACTACTCGCTGAAGGCGCAGGGCATCACCGATGACAAGCGCACGGTGAACGTCGGCGTCTGGGGCGCAGCGGCAGAATTCCGCTTCTGATCGACCTTTCGTCATGCACGTTGGGGAACGGCCGCTTATGCGGCCGTTTTCTTGACCGTAGCAAGGTCGAAGCCGATGCACGACCACGGCCTCGTCATGAAAGCAAGAAAGATCGTAATATCAAACCGCCACGAAAGGGGCCGCCCGGCGAAGGGGCCGGTGCGCACTGTAGGAACACAGGGATCCTTATGGAAAGGCTTATTCTCACGGCGGCTGCGGCTGCCACGCTTTTGTTCGCCTCGTTCGGTGCGCATGCAGCCAGCGAGGGTACCTTCATCGGCATCAATGGCGGCCGTACCAACTACGACATCAGCCACTCCGATTTCCACGACAAGACCGATACCGCCTTTGGCGCGGTGGTGGGCTACCGCTGGGCGGTGGATCGTCCGTTCTACCTCGGCGTTGAGGGCGGTTACGTCGATCTCGGAAAGATCACATCCACGGATGAGTTCGGCGGCATCACGTACATCGAAAAGGACAAGTACGAGTTGAAGGGCAGAGCCCTCCTGCTAGGGGCAAACGGCAAGTGGGAGCTCCCGCATCATTGGAGCATCACCGCTCGCTTGGGCCTGGCTCACTCCCACACCAGCTACGACATCCATTCCGACTACACCTTCAGGAATCTCGGCACCGGCTCCGTGGGTCCGACTGATTCGCGCGAATCGCACGAATCATCCAACGACAATGGCATTTATGCCGGCGTCGGCTTCGGCTATGACTTCACGAAGAACTTCAGTGTCACGCTCAACTACGACAACTACTCGCTGAAGGCGCAGGACATCACCGAGGACAAGCGCACGGTGAATGTTGGTGTCTGGGGCGCGGCGGCAGAATTCCGCTTCTGAACCATTTCCACATGTACGATCGAAAACGGCCGCTTTCGCGGCCGTTTTCTTCTGAGTCCCTCTCGCTTAGGTGCGCGACGGAATCTTCAGGCCCCGCTCAACGCCCGGCCTGGACGTGCCCCGTTCGAGCCAGGCAATGACATTCTGGAAATCATCGAAACCGACGAGCTCACGAGCACCGTAAAACGTCACCAGGTTGTTCACCCAGCCCAGCGTGGCAATGTCCGCAATCGTGTACTCGTCACCCACGATCCACTGGCGACCGTCGAGACGACGATCCAGTACACCGAGAAGACGCTTCGACTCGTCCACGTAACGCTGCAGCGGACGCTTGTCCTCGAACTCCTTGCCGGCAAACTTGTGGAAGAACCCTACCTGGCCGAACATCGGGCCGATGGCGGCCATCTGGAAGAACACCCACTGGATGGTTTCCCAGCGCTTCGCTGCATCCGTCGGAATGAACTTTCCGGTCTTCTCGGCGAGATAAAGCAGGATGGCACCGGATTCGAACAGGCCGATCGGCTTACCGTCGGGCCCATTCGGGTCGATCATCGCCGGGATCTTGCCGTTCGGGTTGAGCGACTCGAACTCGGGTGTCTTGTTCTCGTTCTTCATGATGTCGACGAGGTGCACCTCGTACGGCAAACCGAGCTCCTCGAGCAGGATCGAGGTCTTGACCCCGTTCGGCGTCGGCAGCGAGTAGAGCTGGATGCGGTCGGGGTGCGCGGCAGGCCAGCGCGAGGTAATGGGGAACGCTGAGAGATCTGACATGTTGCCTTCCTTCGGGCCGTGAAGTTCGAAGGTAGGTCGTCGACGGACCGGATTCAATGGGTCGACCGAAAAGCGGTCGCCTTCCATCGATCCGACCATGCGCGTAAGCGCAAGGCGTGAGCGCACTGAGGGCGGCCCTCGATGCCCTTCGGCACGGTATCGTCCGCGACCGTCTCCCCCACGGGAGAACGTTATCCATCCGGACCCTCATCGCATCGTCACGCTCATGACAATCTCAGCGCCCAACCCCCGCCTGCGTCCTCACCTGTTTTCGGTCGCCTTTGCCGCCTTCATTCTGCTCGTCTCGACGACGTCTAACGCGCGCCTCGCGAATGCTGTCGATCTTTTCGACGACGCCGTGGCTCGCGGTCTGCCGCAAACCATCGTGCTTCCCTTATCAGCTGAGGACACGCGCAATCCCCCTGAAGCCATTGAAGGTGTCCTCGTTATCGAATCACCCCTCGATGTCGGGATCCGCTTCGCCGGAGAGGTGAGCGAAAGAGCGGACGGCACGGTGTACGCCGCCACATGGAATGACGAGCCGGTCGCCGTAACGCGGATCGCCAATCACCTGGACATCAGCCTGCGACATCCCGACACGGTGGAGGTCATCGGTTTCAGCAGGGATACCGATGAAGTTCATCGCGTGCATACCGGCTTATCCCGCAACGAAATAAGGACAGCCGTCCTGGACGGCTTCACGCGAACATCGACCATGCCGCGATACACGGCAAGCGACCGCGCCTCGAGCATGCCTCGTCGCCTGCGGGATCGTCCGACCCTGGTCTTCTGGCTCTTCCTCCATGACGACACACTCGGCACGACAAGGCAGCATATTCACGCCAGCTACGTGGCCTGGTGGCTCGCCGACATGAAGCGGGTGCTACCGACTCACCGGTTATGGGCGATTTACAGCCAGCAGATTGCCGGAGTGACCGACATACCTTATGGCCACGGGGAGTCACTCGTAAACTGGACAACGGCCATCGACACCTATGCGAGGCGGGAGAAGCTTCCCAGGATTCGCGGCGAACTCGATTACAAGTTCATGTTGGTGACGAACGACGAAGTGGCACCCGGCGTCTCGGGGCTCGCATGGCTTGGCGGTGACGAAGCCATGGCCTCGCTCAAGGGACGTTTTACGATCGTCGCTCATGAGTACGGACACACACTCAACGCCGACCACGATAACGCCGAGGTGCGTTGGTCTTCCGGTTGGCCATGTGAAACCAATCTAACGTCCGGTACCAGTTCGCTGCGGGCGAACTGCTACCGCTATTCGGCGGCGAACGAGCGGCGCATGCGTGCGTATGCGGCAAACGAATGGACCGTGCCGGTACGCACCGATCCTCCTGGCATCCCCCTCCGCGCCGTCGAGTAAGCGGCGCACCGCACCGACCTTGTGTAGGCGTTCCTGCGAACTCATCTCGGCGAATGCCGGCGCGACGAGTAGGGTTTTGACGCTTCAACGTGTGCGTACATGCAAGGGCCGATGCCCAACATGGCCCGAAGGCCGCGCCGCACGGCCGAGCGGCCGTCGACCGTCCGCCGCACAGAAATTCTGGACCGATCCGCGCGGCGTCCCATGCGACCGATCGCACGTAGACTTTCCGGGCCCCACGGGGTCATCGGCATCGATGCCGGTGCGTCATCCAACCACATAGGGATTTGTCATGAAAAGGACAGTGTTCGCGACAGCGGTCGCACTTTCGCTCAGCCTCGTTTCCGTCGCCGCGACAGCCACCTCGGGCGGCGCTTTCGTACGCCTCGAGGGCGCCAGCGCGAAATACGATATCGACCGTACGTCGTACGACGGCAAGTCTGCTCGCGCCTTCGGCCTCACCGCTGGCTATCGCTGGCAGGTGACGTCCCCTCTAGCGTTCGGTGTCGAGGCCGGTTACACGAACCTCGGCACGGTGAAGGATCGCTTCGACGGCGTTTTCTACAAAGCGAACGGGAGCCGCCAGCCCGTCGCCATCCGCAGCGAACTCGGCACGCGCAGCTTCCTGTTTGGCCCGACGGTCCGCTGGAACGTGGGCCCCACGTGGTCACTCACGGGACGCCTGGGCGTTGCCCACTCGCGCACGCGCGTGGTCGACCGGATCGATGCCGGCGGCACGTCGACAACCTACAGGAGCTTGCTCGTCCGGAACACCCTGTATGCCGGCATGGGTGTCGGCTATGCCGTGACGTCAAACATCGACCTCGGTCTGAACGTGACTCATTACTCGGCGACTGGCCGCGGCTACTCGGTGAACGAAGGCGTGAACGCCAATGTCCTGGGCGCCAGTGTCGAAGTGAGGCTCTGAGCGCCAAGGGAGCGGTCGCGCCGGGCGACTGCTCCCCCTACGCGCCGGATCACTCCGCGCGATTGAGCTTGCTGTGCTTCACGCCATAGGTGAAATACACGATCAACCCGATCGCCATCCAGATGGCGAAGCGCTCGAAGGTGATCCACGGCAGGC
>Ga0247742_10001409_pt1 | contig 16914 bp, 15 predicted proteins | sample UWRJL208509C2_FD_180944 | JGI IMG/M metagenome (GOLD analysis project Ga0247742, IMG submission 180944) | Plant litter microbial communities from Arlington Agricultural Research Station in Wisconsin, United States - UWRJ-L208-509C-2 | ecosystem: Environmental > Terrestrial > Plant litter >...
CCGCCCAATCGAACGGCAGCACGGCCAGCAGCGTGGGCAGCAGCAGCAGGATGCCGAGTACCGCCGCGATGCCGCCGGCACCCGACCGCACGATCGTGCCGACACCGAGAGCGAACAGTGCGAGCAATCCGAGATAGAGCGCACCGCCGAGGATCGGCAGCAGCACGTCGGGATCGAGCAGGCTCGCGCTGACACCCTCCGACGCCAGGATCACGCTCGACACGGTGAACGCGAGCACCGACGCCACCACGGCGACGATGAACGTGGAGACGAACAGCACCACGGCCTTGCCGGCCAGCGCGCCGAGCCGCCCGGGCACCGCGGTGAGCGTCGACCGGATCATGCCGGTCGAGTACTCGCCCGTGATCACCAGCACGCCGAGCACGGCGACCACGATCTGGGTGAACTGAACGCCGATCGTGGCGATGTTGGCAAGGCCGCGAGCGGAATCCGAGGTGTCGATCACGGGTTCCGGCCCGAACGAGATCGACAGCAGCGCGGCGAAGCCCACCGTCACCAGGATGGCGATCGCGTACGACCAGAACGGCGATCGAACCGACCGCAGCTTGATCCACTCCGAGCGCAGCACTCCGGCGGCGGTGAGGTGGGCGCCCGATGCGGGCGAGGTGAGGGTGCTCATGCGCGTGCCTTGTCTGTCGAAGATGGGGTGGGTGTCGCGTGGTACTCGACCTCGTCGTGGGTGAGCTCCATGTACGCCTGCTCGAGAGAGGCGTTGCCGGGGGTGAGCTCGTGCAGGGCGATGCCCGCGTGGGCTGCCGCGTCGCCGACCTGGGCGGCGGTGAGGCCGGTGAGGCTGAACGCCTGCGGCTCGGTGCTGGTGATCGTGACATCCGCCCCGGCGAGCACCTGCGCGAGACGCTCCGCCTGCGGGCTCCGCACGAGCACCGAGGTTCCGGTGGCCTGAGCGAGGATCGTGGCCATCGGGGCGTCGGCGATGATCCGGCCCCGGCCGAGCACGATGAGGTGATCGGCGGTGACGGCCATCTCGCTCATGAGGTGGGAGGAGAGGAACACGGTGCGGCCCTCGCTGGCGAGCTGGCGCACCAGGGTGCGTACCCACTGCACGCCCTCGGGGTCGAGACCGTTGACCGGCTCGTCGAGAATCAGCGTGGCGGGGTCGCCGAGCATCGCGGCGGCGATACCCAGCCGCTGGCCCATGCCGAGGGAGAAGCCGCCGACGCGCTTGGAGGCAACCGACTCGAGCCCGGTCATCGCGATGACCTCGCGAACCCGGGCCTTCCCGATGCCGTGGGTCGCACCCATCGCCAACAGATGGTTGTACGCGCTCCGACCGGTGTGCACGGCTTTCGCGTCCAGCAGCGCGCCGACTTCGCGCAGCGGCGCGCGGTGCTGCGCATACGGCTTGCCGTTGACCGTGACGCTGCCGGATGTCGGGCGATCTAGCCCCACGATCATGCGCATCGTCGTCGACTTGCCGGCGCCGTTCGGGCCGAGGAAGCCGGTGACCTGCCCCGGGGTGACGGTGAAGTCGACGCCGTCAACGGCGGTTTTCGCCCCGTAGCGCTTGGTGAGTCCTTCTGCTGTGATCATGCTTCAACGCTAGGCAGCAGGGCGCTCCAGGTCGTCCCGCGAGGGGACGATGTTTGAGCCGCCCGGGTGGTACCGGGGTACCACCCGGGCGGGCTCGATCAGGCCCGGTCGCGCTCCTGCGCTCGCAGTGCGCGCTCGACGCCCGCGAGGTTCTCGATCACCATGCGCCGCAGCGCCGGCGTCTCGGGGTTCGCGTCCAGCCACACCCTGGTCGCGTCCACGAGCTCCTGCGATGCCAGCGGCGCCGGGTAGAGACCGAGCACGATGTACTCGGCGATCTTGTAGGTGCGACCGTTCCAGATGTCGTTGAGCGAGGCGAAGTACGGCTCGACCAGACCCTCGAGCGACGCGGGGTCGTTGACGTGCTGGTAGCCCATCGTCGACATCCGCACGATCGCGTTCGGCAGGTCATCGTTCACCACGAGCGAGTCGAATGCGGCACGCTTGCCCTCGGCGCTCGGGATGGCCGCGCGGGCGCGGGCGGCGGCCTGCGCGCCGTTGGACGTGTTGTCCGCGGCGAGCTCAGCGTCGATCTCGGCACCGTCCGCCGCGCCGTTGAGCACGAGGCCCTCCACGATCTCCCAGCGCAGGTCGGTGTCGACCTCGAGGCCCGCCAGTGCGACCGAGCCGTCGAGTAGGCCGCGCAGGGTGGCGACATGCGCGGGGGTGGACGCGATGTTGGCGAAGAACTTCACGAACTGGAACTGCGCGTCCGACCCGGCGAGGGCGCCTTCCGCGAGCGTCCACAGCGCATCGCCCACCGCCGTGATCGTGTCGGCACGACGTTCGGGAGCGACGTAGTAGCGGGCGACCGTCGTCAGCTGCGTGAGGGTGGTGCGGATGGTGGTCGACTCGGTTTCGGCGGCGATGTTGCCCAGCACCAGCTGCACGTAGTCGCTCGGGGGAGTCTCGGCATCGCGAGTGGCGTCCCAGGCGGCGCCCCACACGATCGCGCGGGCCAGCGGATCCTCGATGTCGGAGAGGTGCTCGATGGCCACCGCGAGCGACTGGTCGTCGAGGCGGATCTTCGCGTACGCGAGGTCTTCGTCGTTGACGAGCACCAGGTCGGGCCGCTCCTGGCCCACCAGCTCGGGCACGTCGGTGCGCTCACCGTCGACGTCGATCTCGACGCTCTGGTCGCGCACCAGCTTGCCGTCGGTGAGGGTGTAGAACCCGATCGCGAGCCGGTGCGGGCGGATGGTGGGGTACTCGGGGTCGGCCGACTGCAGTACCGCGAAGCTGGCGATCGTCCCGTCGTCATCGAGTTCGATCTCGGGCCGCAGCGTGTTCACGCCCGCCGTCTCGAGCCAGAGCTTGCTCCACTCGGTGAGCTCGCGGCCGCTGGTCTTCTCGAGCTCGACCAGCAGGTCGCGCAGCTCGGTGTTGCCGCGCGCGTGCTTCGCGAAATACGCCGCCACGCCCGCCATGAACGCGTCGAGCCCGACCCACGCGACGAGCTGCTTGATGACCGAGCCGCCCTTCGCGTAGGTGATGCCGTCGAAGTTGACCTGCACGTCTTCGAGGTCGTTGATCGTAGCGACGACGGGGTGGGTGGAGGGCAGCTGGTCCTGCTTGTAGGCCCAGCTCTTCTCCATCGCCTGGAAGGTGGTCCACGCCTCGGTCCACTCGGTGGCCTCCGCGGTCGCGATCGTCGATGCCCACTCGGCGAAGCTCTCGTTGAGCCAGAGGTCGTTCCACCACTTCATGGTCACCAGGTCGCCGAACCACATGTGCGCGAGCTCGTGCAGGATCGTGACGACCCGGCGCTCCTTGATCGCGTCGGTGACCTTGGAACGGAAGACGTAGGTCTCGGTGAACGTCACCGCACCGGCGTTCTCCATGGCGCCGGCGTTGAACTCGGGCACGAAGAGCTGGTCGTACTTCTCGAAGGGGTACGGGTACTTGAAGTGCTTCTCGTAGTACTCGAAGCCCTGCTTGGTCTTCTCGAAGATGTAGTCGCTGTCGAGAAACTCGCTGAGCGACTTGCGCGCGAAGATTCCGAGCGGGATGACCCGGCCATCGCTGCTCGTGAGTTCGTCATGCACCGACACATAGGGGCCTGCGACGATCGCGGTGACGTAGCTGGACAGGATGCCCGTCGCCGGGAACACCCACCGCGTGCCGGTCTCGACATCCTCTGGCTGCGGCGTGGGGGAGTTGCTGATGACGACCCAGCTCGGCGGCGCGGTCACGGTGAACTGGAACGTGGCCTTCAGGTCGGGCTGCTCGAACACCGCGAACACCCGGCGGGAGTCGGGCACCTCGAACTGCGAGTAAAGGTACACCTCGCCGTCGACGGGGTCGACGAAGCGGTGCAGCCCCTCGCCGGTGTTGGTGTACGCGGCATCGGCCACGACCTCGAGGGTGTTATCCGCGGCCAGGTCGGGCAGCTGGATGCGCACGCCGTCGCTCACGGCAGAGACATCCAGGGCCACCCCGTTCAGCGTCACGGAGTGCACGGCGCTGGTGATCGCGTCGATGAAGGTCGACGCCCCGGGAGTGGCGGTGAACCGAACTACCGTCGTGCTGCCGAAGACCTCGGCACCGCGGGTGAGGTCAAGGAGGATTTCGTAGCTTGCGACATCCACCAGCGCCTTTCGCTCCTGCGCTTCGACTCTGGTGAGGTTCTCTCCGGGCATGCTGCAACTCCTTCGACGATGGATCGTGTCCAGCTATCCACCCTAACGGGGCAGGGTCGTGCGCCCGCCTGAGCGCGGAGGGGTCAGTGCGCGTCGACGAGAGCCGGTGCTGGGGTCGGTCGCACCTCGCGCTCGACCGCGCCGATCGTCTCCCGCAGCAGGGCGCCGAGCCGGGCGTCCTGGTCGGGAACGCACGCCAGGGCGATGCCGAGCGCCGCGGTGTGCACCACGGCCAGAGCCGCCTGGCGGTCGAAGACCCGCGGAACCGGGGTGCGGGCCAGATACGCGCGAGCCCAACGCTCGGAGTCCGGAGCCTGCGCGAACGCGACGGTCGCGAGGTGGCGGAACTGCGGGTCGTCGAACTTGTCGAGGATGTTCAACAGGGCGGCGGCGAGGCCGCGCTGGCGATCCATGCTCGCGATCGGGAGGGCGGCGCTGGCCGCCAGCACGCTGATCTGCGCCATCACCCTCGGGTCGTCTGAGGTCAGCCCGACCACCCGGTGAATGAGGGATGTCAACTCCGCCCGCGCCTCGTCAGAGGAGAGGTCGTTGACGTCGCGAGCCAGGGCCGCGAGCACGGGGTGGGTGCACGCCGGGTGGTCACTCCAGCGCTCGCCGGCGAGATAGGAGGCGAACTCCATAAAGCAGGCGCCCTGCCGCGGTGTTCGGTGACGACCGGCGGAGAGAATCGGCACGACCGGCGGTACGAATGTTCTGCTCATGATGGCCCCTGACGACGAGGATTGCGATCGCTCAATTGTGCGCCTCCGCTCTGACATCGCACCAGACCAGATGAGGAAACCCGGTGCATAAACTGACTGCATGCGAATCCACATCGCGACCGACCACGCCGGTCTCGAATTCAGTCACGACCTGCAGAAGCACCTGGCGGCGGCCGGCCACGAGGTGGTCGACCACGGCCCCACCAGCTACGACCCGCTCGACGACTACCCGTCCTTCTGCATCAACGCGGCCATCGCGGTGGTCGCCGATCAGGCCGCCGGTGTGCCGTGTCTCGGCATCGTCTTCGGCGGCTCGGGCAACGGAGAGCAGATCGCCGCGAACAAAGTGCGGGGCGCCCGCGCGGCCCTGGTCTGGAGCGAGGCGACCGCGGTGCTCGCCCGCCAGCACAACGACGCGAACCTGATCGCGATCGGCGCTCGCCAGCACACCGTCGAGGAGGCCCAGCACTTCATCGACGTGTTCATCGCCGAGCCGTTCTCGGGCGAGGAGCGGCACGCCCGCCGGATCGCCCAGCTCGCGGAGTATGAGGCCACGGGCCACATCCAGGGACACCAGATCGATGCCTGAGGGTCATTCCGTCCATCGCATCGCGCGACAGTTCGCTCTCCACTTCGTGGGGCGCACCGTCTCGGCATCCTCTCCCCAGGGTCGATTCGCCGCGGGAGCGCAGCAGATCGACGGGCACGAGATGATCGAGGCGTTCGCGGTCGGCAAGGTCATGTTCCTGCAGTTCGACAACGAGCTGTGGCTGCGCGTGCACCTCGGCATCTACGGAGCGTGGGATTTCTCCGGCGACGTGACGGCCGACGCGACGATGGCATCGGCGGGCGGGCGGATGGGGCAGACCAACCAGCGCGGCACGGTGGTCGGGGAACACGAGGATTCGCTCACGAGCATCGGCGCTCCGCGGCGCACCCGGCTACGGATGGCTGAGCAGGAACGACTCGAAGAGCCGGCCGACACCTTCCCGCCCGAGCCGATCGGCGCGGTGCGGGTGCGGCTGCTCACCGACGAGACCTGCGCCGACCTCCGGGGGCCGACGGCGTGCGACATCCTGACCGCCGAAGAAGTGCAGGCCGTCATCGACAAGCTGGGCCCCGACCCCCTGGTCGACCCGGGTGCCGACGGTGAGGAGCGATTCGTCGCCAAGGTCCTGAAGAAGCCGACCCCGATCTGCTTGCTGCTGATGGACCAGACCGTCGTCGCCGGCATCGGCAACGTGTACCGGGCAGAGCTGCTGTTCCGCACCCGGCTGAACCCCTTCATCCCCGGGCGCGACCTGCCGGAGCAGACCGTCCGCGAGCTGTGGCGCGACTGGGAGAAGCTGCTGCTCATCGGCGTGCAGACCGGCCAGATGATGACGATGGATGGCCTGAGCCCCGAGGCCTACGACGGCGCGATGGCCAGCCGCGCCGACCGGCACTGGGTCTACCACCGCGCTGGGGAGCCGTGCCGGGTGTGCGGGGCGACGATCCTGATGGAGGAGGTCGGGGGGCGCAAGCTCTACTGGTGCCCGGTGGACCAGGCGTGAGGCACACGCCGGCCTTCATCACGGCCGACGCCGAGGAGGTGAAGCGCCTCGTCCGCGAGAACCCGTGGGCCACGATCGTGTCGAGCACTGCGGCGGGCCTGGTTGCATCGCACTACCCGGTGCTGCTCGAGGAGCACGAGGGCGACGACATTGCGATCGTGACCCACGTCGGCCGACCCGACGAGACCCTGCACGAGCTGGGGGAGCACGAGGTGCTCGTCATCATCCAGGGCCCGCACGGCTACATCTCCCCGGCTTGGTACCCGGCCAGCCAGTTCGTGCCGACCTGGAACCACGTCACCGCGCACCTCTACGGCGTGCCGCAGCTTCTGTCTGACGACGAGAACTTCCGCGTGCTCGGCGAGCTCGTCGACCATTTCGAGGAGCGGATGCCGAGCCCCGCGTCCCTGGACATCGACGAGCAGACCGCCCGCCGGGTCGCGAAGGGGACCGTAGGGGTGCGGATCAGGATTACCCGGTTCGATGCCCGCCTGAAGCTCAGCCAGAACAAGACGCCGGAGGTCGCGGCACGGATCATCGACGAGCTGCAGGCCGGCGAGCAGTACTCCAATCCCGACCTCGCCCGCGAGATGCGGCGCGTGCACCACCGCGACGCGCAGCCGTGATCCTCAGCAACGCTCGCCTCGGTGCTCGACTCGGTGACGGGATCGTCGACATCCGCATCGAGCACGGAGTCATCGCGGAGATCGGACCCCGCCTGAGCAACGGCGATCGGGTCGACCTCGGGGGTCGCTGGGTGTCGCCGGGGCTGTGGGACGAGCACGTGCATTTCACCCAGTGGGCGCTTTCCTCCCAGCGCGTGGACGTGTCACAGGCGCTCTCGGCGCGGGACGCCGCCGCCGTCATGGGAGCCGCGGTCGGCAGCGGACTCGGGATGCTCGTGGGCGGCGGGTTCCGCGATGCGCTGTGGCCGGATGCCCCCACCGCAGAGTTGCTCGACGCGGCCGCCGGTGACCTGCCCACGGTGCTGGTGAGCGGTGACCTGCACTCGGTGTGGCTGAACTCCGCCGCGCTCACGATGTTCGGCTACGCCGGTCATCCCACCGGCCTGCTGCGGGAAGACGACGCCTTCGGCATCGAGAAGCAGCTCGGCACGATGCCCGACGAGACGATCGACGGCTGGGCGCGAGCGGCAGCCGCGGCAGCCGCCAGGCGGGGCGTCGTGGGGATCGTCGACCTCGAGATGGCGTGGAACCTCGAGGCGTGGCAGCGCCGGGTGGCCGCCGGTCACGACACGCTGCGGGTCGAGTTCGGGGTGTACACGCAGCACCTCGACCGGGCCATCGCCGAAGGGCTGCGCACCGGGCAGCGGTTCGGCGAGCTGCTCACGATGGGGCGCTACAAGGTGCTCGCCGACGGTTCGCTCAACACCCGCACCGCCCACACCCTCGACCCTTACCTCGACGGTTCGCACGGCCAGTTCACCGTGCCGTTCGACGTGCTTCTGCCCCTCATGCGCACCGCGAGCAACGCCGGCATCGTGCCCTCGATCCACGCGATTGGTGACCGGGCGAACACCCTCGTGCTCGATGCGTTCGAGCAGCTCGGGGTCGGGGGCCGCATCGAGCACGCGCAGCTGCTCGCTGACTCCGACCTCACCCGGTTCGCCCGGCTCGGGGTCACGGCGAGCGTGCAGCCGGAGCATGCGATGGATGACCGGGAGGTCGCCGACGCGTACTGGTCGGGTCGCACGGCACGCATGTACCCGTTCCGGGCCCTGCTCGACGCCGGCGCCACCCTCGCCTTCGGTTCGGACGCCCCGGTGACTCCACTCGACCCGTGGCTCGGCATCGCGGCGGCCGTCAGCCGCTCCCGCGACGGGCAGGAGCCGTGGCATCCCGAACAGCGCATCAGCGCCGCGGAGGCACTCGCCGCCGCATCCCGCACGACGGTCGCCGTCGGGCAACCCGCCGACCTCGTCGTCACCGACCTCGACCCGCTGACCGCCACCGGCGACGACCTGCGCCGGATGCCCGTGGCGGCAACACTCCTCGGCGGCCGCTTCACCCACGACGCCCTGGGGTGATCGGCAGGGGGGCTAACCCCACCGCGCTTCCGTGAGGTCACCGCATGGTCTGGTGTTCGCCCGGCCGCGAGGCTGGATGACGCACACCTACGATCGAGGGACATCATGACCAGCACCGATACCACCAGCACCGACACCACCAATACGCGGTACGGCTACGCCGGCCTCTGGCGGGGGCTGCCCCGCGAGCTCGGGTACCTGCTCATCGCGTTCCCGCTCGCCCTGGCCGGATTCGGCGTGACGCTCACCCTGTTCAGCGGCGGGCTCGGCACCCTCGTCACCTTCTTCATCGGGGTGGTGCTGATCATCGGCGCGCTGTACGTCTCGCGGGGGTTCGGCCAGCTCGAGTTGACGCTGCTGGCGTGGGCGGGCAGACCGGCGATCGTGCAGCCGGACTGGCAGGAGGCCCGGGCTCGCACCGGATTCTTCGGCTGGCTCCGATCGGTGCTCGGCAACGGGCACTACTGGCTCTACCTGCTCTACGTCATGATTATCGACTTCATCGTCACCCTCGTGACGTGGACCATCGTGGTCACCTGGGTGGCGGTGGGGCTCGGCGGCGTGACCGCCTGGTTCTGGGACCTCATCTGGCCCGGCGCGGTCTCGATCGGCGGCCCATGGTGGTTCTCCTGGCTCGACGACGGCTCGGTTCTCGCCGGCGTATTCGTCTTCCTCGCCGGGCTCGTCGCTCTCGCCACCCTTCCGCTCGTCACCCGGGGCCTGGTGACGCTGCACTGGCTCGTGGCCCGGGGAGTGCTCGGCGCGTGGAAGTCGGATGCGCTGCAGCGCGAGGTCACGTCGCTCGCCGAGTCCCGGGGCGCTGCGCACTCGGCCGAGGGCCACTCGCTGCGTCGCCTCGAGCGAGACATCCACGACGGTCCGCAGCAACGGCTGGTTCGACTGCAGATGGATCTCGCGGCCGCCGAACGACAGCTCGACTCCGACCCCGCCAAGGCCCGGGGGCTGATCGCGGAGGCGATGCAGCAGTCCAAGGACGCCCTTGAGGAACTGCGCGCGCTCTCGCGTGGGTTCGCCCCGCCCATCCTGCTCGACCGAGGTCTCGTTGCGGCCCTCGAATCGGCTGCGGCACGCAGCGCCATCCCGACGCGAGTCATCGCCGAGGTGCCCGACGGCTTCGACGTGCCGCAAGAGATCGAGCGGAACGCCTACTTCGTGGCTTCGGAGGCGATTGTCAACGCCGGGAAGCACTCCGGCGCCAGCGGTGTCGAGGTGCGAGTCTGGGCGAGCCGGGATGCCGACACCGACGCCGCCTGGCTGCACCTGACGGTCGCCGACAACGGCTCCGGCGGCGCCCAAGCCCTCGCTGGGCACGGGATCGCCGGCCTCGAAGAGCGTCTGCGCGGTCTGGGCGGCACTCTCGACCTGACCAGCCCCACCGGCGGGCCGACCGTGCTCGCCGCGCAGTTGCCGATCACCGTAGCCTCATCGGTATGAGTTCCCTTCGCGTGGCGGTAGCCGACGACTCGGTGCTGCTGCGCGAGGGGCTCGTCCGCGTGCTCGAGGAGGCGGGGTTCGAGGTCGTCGGCGCGTTCGGTGACGGCGACGGGCTGCTCGCCGAGCTGGAACGACTGGCACCCGACTTGGTCGTGCTCGATGTGCGGATGCCTCCGACTTTCCGCGACGAGGGCGTTCGGGCGGCGATCCGAGCGCGCGAGGTGCTGCCGGGCGTCGGCATCCTGCTGCTCTCTCAGTACGTGGAGGTAGCGTACGCGCAGGAGCTGTTGGGCTCCGGAACCGGCGGCATCGGCTACCTGCTGAAAGACCGTGTCGCCTCCCTCGACGAGCTCCGTGACGCCGTGGAGCGGATTGCGGCCGGCGGCACCGTGCTCGACCCCGAGGTGGTCGCTCAGTTGCTCGGTAGGAGGGTGGACCCGCTCGCGTCGCTCACCCGTCGGGAGAATGAGGTGCTCGCCCTCATGGCCGAAGGCCGCACCAACGCGGCCATCGCGACGTCGCTCGTGATCGGCACGGGAGCCGTCGAGAAGAACGTGACCGCGATCTTCCAGAAGCTGGGGCTGGATGATTCGGGCATCGACCATCGCCGGGTGCTCGCCGTGCTGGCCTGGCTGCAGCGCTGATACCGCTGCAGGGCCTGCCGGGCAGCTAGCGCAGTGCCGCGATGCGCCCGCCCACGGCGCGCAGGTCGCGCACCCGCCGCTCGAACGTCACGGCGACCAGGATGATCGCCGTGCCGCCCACGACGGCCCACACCCACCACTCGGTGAGCTGGTAGACCGCCACGAGCTGGGGCGAGAAGGTGCGCACGGCATGCACGAGCGCTACGGTCGCACCGATCAGCAGCGGAGCCTGCAGCTTGCGCAGGGCGCCGACGAGAATGGCGATCACCGCGGCCACCCCGACACCGACCAGCCGCCAGACGGGCTGGTCGACGAAGGTGGCCAGCAGCGACGGCAGCAGGAGCACGAGCAGGCCGGGTGCGAGCCACGGCCAGCTGCCTGCGGTCGGGTCTCGCCGCAGGGCTTTCCCACCGACCACCAGCAACGCGATGGCGACGATCGCCGTTGCCCACTCGATCGGGTCGACCGCTCCCACGATCGCACCGACGACGGTCATCACGGCGGCGAGGCCGAGTGCGCACCACGCGACGACGCGGGTGAAGGGAGCGCGGTTCGTCAGCATTCCGGCGACGTGGATGCCCGCGAGCACGGTCACCGCGACGAGTGCGCGCGCGGTGCCGAGCGGGTCGTCCCTGAGCACGGCCAGCTCGACGACGACGGCGGCCGCGAGGGCTGCCACGACCACCACCTGCGCGGCGATCTCCCGTCGACGCCGTCGGGGTTGGATGGCGGCACCCACGACCAGCACGGCAACGGCGGCCGCGAGCCATCCGTCGATCGCCAAGTCATCGGCCGCACCTGCGGCAGCGATGACGAATGGGCGCCCGACGCCCACCACGAGCACCCCTGCCGTGCCCGCCACAGCGGCCGCATCCGCGAACCGCGATGAGCGCAGCGGTGCCGCCAGCACCAGGGCCGCGCTCACCGCGAAGACGATCAGCGCCCGTGCCGGCGAGCCGGAGGTGGCCTCGGCGCCGACGGGCAGGATCATCACGAGCAACGCCCCCAGTGCGATGACCGGTGGTGCTGACGCGGTCCGGTCGGCACGCCAGGCGCCGAACGCGATCAGCAGCAGGGCGGCGCCCAACGGCAGCACGTACGGTTCCGGGTCGGTCACGGCCCGATCGCCGAGCGCTCGGGCGAGACCGGCAAAGGCGAGCGCGAGCGCGAGCCAGCCGAAGTGCTTCCGCGAGGAGGCCGATGCGAACAGGCCGTCGCGCGCCACCGCCAGCGGCAGCACGGCGAGACCCGCCACCACCAGCACGAGCCAGGCCGTCGGCGCGGACCCTGAGCCGGCGAGTGCCACGGTGGGCAGGAGCACGATCGCCGCGCCCGCATCCCACGCCCCACGCAGTCGGCGCGCTGCGACTGCCGCGGCAGCGGCGACCAGGGCCGCTGCGACCGCCATCGCGATCATCGACACGGCATCGGGCAACCGCAGCAGTTGCGTGACTGAGTGCAGCCACCACGCCGCCGCCGGGGCGATCGCCGCGCCCATGACCGCGCCGTCGACCCTGGTGACCCGGTCGCCCAGTACCCACGCCAGCAGGGTGACGAGAAGTGCCGCGGCGATCACAACGTCGGCGGCGGGGGAGGACAGCACGGGCCCGCCGCGCTCGCCGAAGGACGCCGCCGCGATCACGATCGCGCTGGCGACGAGGGCGGTGCCGAGAGCCACGCTCACCAGCACGCGCGTCTCGACGACGGAGACCGCGCGCGACAGGGGGAGCGCGCCGCCCAGCAGCACGACGGCGAGCAGGGCCACCGCGTGCACCGAGCCGAGACCCGCTCCCGCGCCGCCTTCGAACCGATCGTTCAGGTGCCAGGCCTCGGCGCCGATCGCCACCAGAGCGAGCACCGTCGCGCCGCCGAGAAGAGCGGCCCGCCCGATGGCCCGCGCTGTCGCAACCCGAGCGGCGAGCAGTACCGCGATGCTGCCGACAGACCCGAGCCACCAGGTGTTGATGCTGGCCCAGGAGGCCAGATAGCCCGCCGCGGTGGCGATCGCGACGGAGACGCCGATCGCCGTGCGGATGCCCGTGCCCCAGGACGCCCGGCGGGCGGCGATGAGCGCCGCCGCCCGGCGGGCGGCGATGAGCACCGCGACGCCGGAGGCACCCAGCACAAGCCAGCCGAGCACGACGCCCCAGAGCGCGCCGATCAGCGGTGCGGCGAGCACGAGCACCGCGCAGGTCGCGGAGACCACGACGACCCGGCGGGCGCCGAGCACGCGAGCCGCGCCCCACGCGACAGCGACGAGCGCCACCGCCATAGCCAGCGCGACAACGGCGGCGACGTGGCCGGGCGCTGCGCTCGTCATCCGTCCGCCGTCGACCGACCAGGGTTGCAGCCCGGGCATCAGGGCGGCGACCACACCACCCACCGCGACGCTCGCAGCCACCAGCAAGGCGATGCCCGCCACTCCCGCTGCCGACCAGGCAGCGGGAATCGCGACTCCTGATACCGCGGACCCGGAGCGGCGCGCCCAGAGCTCGAGCGTCAGAGCCACGACGGATGCCGCCAGCAGCGGCACCGACGCCGCGAACCACGACTCGTCGACCCGAAGGGCGACCACCGCGGCGATCGCGGCGGCGACCACGGCTCCCAGGCCGGCGATGATCCGGGCGAAGCCCGGCGCGGCACCGAGCCTGAGTAGCACTGCCACGTGCACGACCGAGGCAGCGACGACGAGCCCGAGCGTCACGATGGGCGCCCACTCGACGCCCGGCTGCACGAACAGCGCCACGATCGCAGACGCGGCGAGTCCCAGCACGGCAAGACCCAGCAGGATGCGGCGTTCGGCGACTCGACCGCGCACCAGCGGGTGGACGAGCGTGCCCAGGGCGAGAACGAGGGCCGCGCCGAAAAGACGTACCGCGTCGTCGAGCCCCGCCGAGACTCCGGCGGCCAGCAAAGCGAGCGCCGGAGCGAAGGTCGCCGCCGCGACCACGCTCGGCAGCCGCAGGCCGGATAGCCGGTGCCACCCGGCGAAGCCCGCCGCCGCCAGGAGTGTCGCGGCACCCCAGTAGCTGAGGCCGTCGGCGGATTGCGCGCCGACCAGGTCGTTGGCGCGGATGGCGAACACGTCGAGGTACACCAGCACCACGGCGAGCGCGGCAATGGCCTCCGCCGTGGCACCCAGGCGACGGCGCCGGAGCAGCGTGGCCCCGAGGAACGCGGCAACCGTGACGGAGCCGATGATGACCGATCGCCAGACCAGACCGAAGGTGATGAAGGCGTAGACGAGGAAGAAGATCGCGCCCACCGAGAGCAGCGAGACGCCGACGATGAGCAGCACCACCTGAACCCCGAGATGGCGTTTCGGCGGAGCATCCCGAACCGGATCTTGCACCGATGCGGTGGTGGGAGCGGGCGCGAGGCGGAGCTGAGGCGCTTGCTGCGGTGCGACGGTGGGAGCCGGGGCGGCCGCCGCGGACGACTCGAATCGGATCCGGCCGATCAGTTCGAGGCGGCGTTCGAGCCCCTGTGCCACGCCCTGCGATTCCGCGGTCAGCTCGGCGACCAGGGGGTGGGCCAGATCGAGACCGCACCGCGGGCAGGTGGGGGCAACTCGCGGCGCGAAGCAGGCAGGGCAGACCTGGGCGGTGAGGTCACCCGGCCCGCGGGGGAAGAGCACATGACCGACGTGAGGCAGGTAGGTGTCCATCGCGGCTCAGGCTAGTGCCCGGGCGCGCGCGGGTGCGCGCTCAGACCAGACCTGTGCAGACCCGGCGCCCGGGTCAACGAAGGGTCAGGAGGCGATGCGGCGCCATTCCGGCGCGGGCGTCTGGCCGGCGGCCGACTGCACCTCGGGGCGGCGACGCTCGAGGCGGTCCGTCCAGGCGTCACCGTCCCACCAGCGCAGCATGGCGGTGCCGGCGGGGTCTGGGTACCAGCCAAAGGGCGGAAGTGGGGTCTCTGAAGCGCGCGAATTCGACATGGGTAAGGTGTCCTGTTTCGCCCTGCCGCGGGGCACTACGGGTGCGACATTGTCGGCTCACCGCGGAAGCCAGTACGGGTGCGGTGTCCTCATATTAGAGGACACCCCGGCGTGCCCCGAAGCCCCCAAGACGGGGGGCGCATCCCGTCGATATGATGGGCGAGTGAACATCATCGGATTCATCATCTCGCTCGCCCTCTTCGTACTGGGGCTGTACGTCATGGCCTCCGCGTTCTACGTGGTCGGGTACGAGAGCCTGGTGTTCATCGGCGGCATCCTGTTGTCCTCGCTCGGAGTCGCCATCCCGATCCATCTCTTCAAGCGCATCGACGCGTAGGAACGCCCCGTGCCGAGCCTGCTGAGTCGGCTCGCGCCTCTCGTCATCTCCCTACGCGGGTCCAAGCGCAGTTTCAGTTCGGCCGCTCGCACGCTCGCCCGGGTGCAGCAGTTGAGGGAGCATCCGAAACCCTTCGCTCCGTCTGCGCGCCTGGTCCGCACCCACCAGGTGAGCCGGCGCGACGTCGACGACTGGCCGATCTACACGGTCGCCGCCCGCGATGTCGCGCCCACTCGCCACGTGGTGTACCTGCACGGCGGGTGCTACGTCTACCAGATCGCACCCACGCACTGGGCGTTCATCGGCAAGCTCGCCGACGAGGCTCGGGTGCAGGTGACCGTGCCACTGATGTCGCTGGCGCCGGACGGCACCGCGAGCAGCATCATCCCGAGGATCGCTGAGATGGTGCAGGCGCTGGTCGCGGAGGTCGGCGCCGACAACGTCAGCCTCGTGGGCGATTCGTCGGGCGGCGGGATGGCGCTCGCCGTAGCGATGGCGGTGCGCGATCTCGGGTCACCTCCGCTGCACGCGACCGTGCTGATCAGTCCGTGGCTCGACATCTCCGGCACCGATCCCCGTCTCGCCGAGATCGCCCCGTCCGACCCCTGGCTCGCGGTGCCCGGAACCCGTGCGGCGGGAGCGTTGTATCGCGCGGAGCTGCCGGAGAGCGATTGGCGGGTGAGCCCGATCCACGGGTCATTGGCGGGGCTCGGGCCGGTCACCGTGTTCACCGGTACCCGCGACATCCTGAACGCCGACGCGCACCGGCTGCTCCCGCTCGCGGCTGCTGCCGACCTGGCGCTCGACTTCCATGAGGGGAAGGAGATGATCCACAACTACCCGATCCTCCCCATGCCCGAGGGTGACGCCGCGCGTGCGGTGATCGTCGCGGCGGTGCGCTGAGCGACGTAGCGTGGAGTCATGGCGCGCATCGAACTGGTCACCGGCGACATCACGAGGTTCGCGGCTGACGCGATCGTCAACGCGGCTAATCACAGCCTCTTGGGTGGCGGGGGAGTCGACGGCGCCATCCACCGTGTCGGCGGCCCCGCGATCCTCGCCGAGTGCCGACAGCTTCGCGCCACAACGCTGAAGGACGGGTTGCCCACCGGGGCGGCCGTCGCCACGACCGCGGGTGACCTGCCCGCGCGCTGGGTGATCCACACCGTCGGCCCGGTGTGGGCGAAGACGATCGATCACAGCGACCTGCTCGCCTCGTGCTACCGGGAAGCGCTGCGTGTCGCCGACGAGCTGGGCGCCCGCACGGTCGCGTTCCCCGCCGTCAGCGCGGGAATCTACGGCTGGCCGATGGATGACGCGGCGCGCATCGCCATCGATACGGTGGCGAGCGCCTCGACATCCGTGGAGGTCGCCACCTTCGTGCTCTTCAACCGCTCGGCGTTCACGGAGTTCGAGCGCGCGCTCGCCGCGATCGCGTAAGTCTGCCGGGATAGGCTGCCTCGGTGATCACGCGCGCCGCCTCGACATTCCTGCTCCTGCTCGCCGCCGTCACGCTTGCGGGCTGCTCGGCTCCGGAACCGCCCGCCCCCAGCGAATGCCTCACGGCCATCGAGCGGGCCAGCACGGCGGAAGACACGGCGCGCACCAGCTCGCAGACGCTGTCGACAGTGCTGTCCGATGCCGCGACGAAGCCCCCGGCCGAGTTCGCCTCGGTCGCCAGCGCGGCGACGGCGTGGGCATCCGATCTCGACGCGCTCGCCGCCGGGTATGACGCCCTTGCTCCGCTGACAGTGGAGAGCTTCGGAGACGCCGCTCTGCAGGTGAGCTCGACCGCGACATCCGCCGCCGAGCAGGTCCGTGAGTTCGCGGCGGCCGCCCAGGCCTACTCCGTGGGCGCCGATGACGCGACCATCGCGGCGCTGAACGCTGCTGCCGCCGAGATCGCGCCAGCCCCCGGCGCGATCGCCGACGCCCTGGACCGGGTGTCGGAGATCAACACGAACAGCGACGACATCTGCGACTGACCCAAGGTGTTTCGAGCCGG
>Ga0247742_10001411_pt1 | contig 16902 bp, 17 predicted proteins | sample UWRJL208509C2_FD_180944 | JGI IMG/M metagenome (GOLD analysis project Ga0247742, IMG submission 180944) | Plant litter microbial communities from Arlington Agricultural Research Station in Wisconsin, United States - UWRJ-L208-509C-2 | ecosystem: Environmental > Terrestrial > Plant litter >...
GGATCCAACAGCCACCATCTGCTGGTACCATGCATGGTGCTTACCCACTTTGCTCATATTTCACAAATTCCTCGTACCGAGTAATATTTTCTCGTATATTCACCGCACATATAAGCCTCTGAAACTCGTCGTCAATCAACAGTTCAAACAGCTTCTCTCGTCGTTCCCACACCTCAAGCCCAGCAATTCCCAATCGTCTCCGATGTTCTCTACGATCGCCATCTTTATCGCCACCGCTTTCGCTGCCTCGGCAGTCGCTTCACCTGGCATCAAGAACAGCTGCAACACTGGTCCGATCTAGTGTTGCGAAAATCTGTATGCACCCAACTCGGCGGCTGCGACCAAAGCCATTGGGCTTCTCAACGTCATCATTCCCAACATCACAGGCGACATTGGCGCTCAATGCGACCCCATCACCGTCATTGGAGCTGGAAAAGGAGCTACATGGTTAGTATATGGTATATTTATGTATGTTCATGTTCATTGACCTTTCGATTCTCGAACCTGCAGCTCATCCAAGCCTGTGTGCTGTGAACACAACTACTACCGTATGCTTATCCTATTGTCTTCGTTTATTTTTGAAATACTAATATTCTTGGCAGACCAAGGTGTCGGGTTGAACTGCAGCCCTGTAACGGTTTTGTGAAGGAGCGATAGGCGGACTGGTGTGGACGAGGTTGTGGTCGTAATCGCAATATTTTCCCCTGAACATCGTTCATCAAATTGCTTGAAAGTGAGAATCTTGAAACTGACCCGAAGCTTTAAAGGACTTCGCGGTTGCGTTCTGAGACAGTCGCAATCCATTGTTCGTCGATAGAAAGTGCGTGATATGTGATGGAGATGCACACGTTGCGCAAGGCTCTGGGATTACTATGCGGACTCCTGTTGCTTTGAAAGCGTTCGATATGGCCACTGTGGTCGGCGACAACCATCGTTTTCCGTAAATTGCAAAGCAGGACGTTCATTCAACCAATAAATTTGCGATTGCAGCAGATTGGCTACCACACACCAGGTGTTCGAGGCAGTATCGTCATATATCATCCTCTGGACCATCTTCCATCAACTTGACGTAGTCCTCGTAGCTGGCGAGGGTCGGCAGTGACCTTAGTTTCTTCCTCTTTCCTTCCATGCTCTCTTCACTCTTCCTCTTCTCTGTGTTTCCAACAGAGCCAGATATAACACCCCATTCCTTTTCCTCTACTACTTCGCCGTCACTGGCGTCGGGGCCATCACACTCGATGAGGCCTTTAGGGACATCCCCATCCAAAGATATAAGGCCCTCGTTGTCCGACCCTTCAACGAGAGAGAGGGTTTCTTCACCGTCACTTTCGTCAGCCTTACTTTCGTCGCCGTCCTTGTCGTCTGAGGATGAAGCAAGCTCGCTCCTGTCCTACGCGAGATCTTCGTCGCCGTCCGCATTCGGCATTGCAATCTTCATAGCCTGTTTAATCGTGTAAGTCTCTGCCTTACGGTCAGCCTAGCACCTGCTTGCGTACCTCCCAAAAATTTGCTTCCTCTCCATCGCTGTCCCAATGGACCACGTTGTCCTCTACCACATCCATCCTGATGTTCGAACATGTCGGTGTATGAGTCGAAGTATGGAGAACTTCTGCGTCACAGAGGTGTAGAGCACGCCCTGACTGCATAGGATATCGAACATAGGTCTAGCGACTCCAGTGATTTGTGTCGTCATCATTTTCGGCCTGACAATAAGCTAGACACAGCGGCGGCAAGCAAAGCGCACAAGCTTGAAGCAGACGAACATGACATGATCGATCCGATGGTTAGATCGTGAACGGCGACGCCTTTCCAGACGAGTTCTGCATCGTTTGTATTGGTAGAGTTGATGCCGAGGATCATCTCAGTGGACCCCGGAGAAGGTCCTGACGGTCGGTTCAACAACGGTACTTGGGTCACTGCCATTGAGGGAGGACCCAAACGGCATTCGATTTTTTGACAAAGTTTGCCGTCACCAATCCACCGCTGGTAGTCAATACGTTGAACTCGAGCACCTCATCCGCAACTAGAGGTGAGGTCAACTTTTCTGCAAAACAGGATGACTCTGAGATTGCACCTACCTATTTGTGATCTCATGTCCACCACCTTGGGTATAACTACCTGCAGGTCTCCGACGTTCTGTTGGTACGATGAGTAAAGGATCAAGAACCCAGCCTGCTCAACGTACTGGACATTCTACACCGTTTACTACGACAAGAGGAGTTTGCTTATTCGCCAACCAGTAGCGCTCGCGAAGCTGGATCCCTACGGCTCCTCCATCAGATTCACTCGACCTAGTGGATTCGGTTGTGAAAACCACATCTTCGGGGGTGTGGGTGTAGATCATCGATGAGTTGAGCGATCGAGAAAGTCATGGCCAGTATGGCAGATAACAAGGCGGAGGTTGATTAACGTTGATTCCTTGCACGAAGTCAAGCGACCAAGAAAGTCACGGCCAGCCAGTGCTGCAGATGACAAGGCGGAGGTCGATTTCTCGCGCGAAGTCGACGTCCGATTTGCCGTGCTCCTTCGTTTTGGCTGACCTGTTCGCCTAGAACGAGACCCGATCATACTTGCCCAGCGCCAAGCAGAATATATGGATGCGACTGGTTTGCAGCAGTGAATCCACTTCTTCCTCTCGGAACGTTGAAACGGTGATCCCGCATCGAGCATGTGTATCCTGTCGAGATTCTCGTTTGTCAGCGGCGGGCAGTAAGGGACCAAATAGGGGATCGTTACTGACGAAAGTTCCTCCATCGCAAACCTCGCTTCCCCTGATAACTGTTTCGATCACATTCTGAGGACGTCAGTCAGGTAACCCAGGGCTCTTATTTGTACCACGACATTGAAGCTACCGATGGAATATGAATCAGTGACGGGTATAAGAACCGGGACAGAACAACGCACTAGCTGGCTGAGTCCATTGAATAGAACTCACTCGAGTGTTTGTCCATGATTTCCGGGATGGATTGGGTCCTTGTTGGGTTGATGTTTGCAATTTGAGTTCGAGCATGAGGTGAGAGCCTTACGAAGACAAGGTTTAAATGAGGGGCATAAACCAGTAGAGGTTGTTGCGACGCACCCTGCTCGAGTATTCTTCGCACTCAAGCCAAATTTCTTCGTGTACATCAGAACATGCTACGCCGACTCCAAAACGTTCTTATACACCATTGGTAGATGCTCGGCCAGCTCGTACTCTTTGAAACCGTCTTGACGGACAGTCTTCATGTGTTTGACGATTGTAGTCCTCCCCAAGTCGCCTGAACCTTGACAGCCAAGTCAATGTCGCATATTGTTGGGCCAGGTGGAGAAAGAGCATACAGATACCATGTTTTCAGGTGACTCCGTTTGGGAAGAGGATAATCCGAAAACCATGTGTTGTTGGTCCAGAATGTTGCTAGATCAGCCACAGCAAGGGAGGGTCGGCCAGAGAACGCGACCGAACACAGATGATGGGAGAAGACTGGGCCGAGAGTGTTGGCGCATGAGATCGTGTGGACGTGTCGGGCGAAGAGTTTGGGTATAGATGAGGGAGAGGGTGGTTGCGAAGGGATGGAGGAGTTGGAGACGGAGGGCAGATGCATTCGCCACGTCCAAGCGGGTTGGATAACCATGACTTGAGGAGAAATTTACCGAAGTCGTGATACACAAGATAGGCATGTTGAATGTTCCGTCTAGGTCGAAGTGGATTTGATGACAACGTCCACTCCAGTAGGTTGGCACGTTCGCGTTCGCGGTGCCGGTGACGCCCAGAGATCAAGTTGACGGCGGAGCCAGGCCAGGTAATGAGGGTACTACGCGTCTTGGACCTTGAATTACATGTTGTAAACCTCAGGTCGGATAGCCATGGTTTGAGGAGAACGACTAGATAGGAATTCATTAGATCTGGAGAAGAATATGGGCAAAGCAAGACGCACCGACAACAGCTGCTATTGCTCTCACGCAGCGGCGATGAGTTCATCACAGGGCGACATGTATATGGCCCCCGTCAGTTCAAAAGGTTGCGTTGTACTTGGAGAATGCTGGAACCTGAGACTTGCATGGTCGGGCTGAGGGAACCGGTGGACAGCAAAGTGACAGAGGGAGTACATCGGTCAACGTCAAGTGGCGAGTACAGAGTCGGTGATGGCAGAGAACTGGGGAACCCGTGCCGAGTCCTCGTGACTCGCCCGACCTGCCACCCTCTGAGCTTGGTTTTTTTTTTGCCACTCGGCTGGACGCTGCTGTCACTCCATTTTGGCTTGAATGTATCAATATATCTTTCTCTCCATCAAGTTGATATAGCGAAGGGACTGTCTGCAATTGCATAGTACATATCAAAAATTCGTAGTGGGGTGTAAAGCCTGTAGATACGCCCAACAGATGTTGGTCAACTGTCAGCTAATATCCCAAGCCTGACTGAGGCTGAGATCCAGAAACCAATCTTGACGCCAATGCTCTACTCCCGCTACAAGATAACCCGTTTCTCCAATTTAACTGCCCCACGGCAGTTTTGACCATCAACGTAAGCATTGTGTACGGGCATTCCCCTCGGCTGCTGGCCAAAAAAAGCATACACCCAACGAGGACTTTGAGGTAACAAAATCCCTCTCCGAAAGTCCAAGAGGCCGTGATGACCCCCCAGAGTGCAGGACCCTCTGAGCCAAGCTTCCATCCATGATACAACACCTGTCCGTATGGCGAACTTGGACGACGAGTTGAAGAATGAATTGCGAGGTGTGGTGACTCTCAGAATGCCCGAGCCGTTGGTAGTTGGCTGAAATTTCGACCAAAAGAGGTTGATGGCCACCATGGGGGGTAGATCTGCGAGAAGCGCAGGCTAATTTGGCGAGGTAATGAGATTGGGTCTTATTCTGGGGGAGGGTTTAGGAAGGGCTAAGATCAAGGGCACGCGGTGCACGGACGAGGTCTCGGCCTACGCTTCCAGACTTGATCCAACACCTGTTTGGATGGCGAATTTGGTCAATGGGTTGGAGAATGCGTCGCAAGGTGTGGCGAATCCCAGCATGCACGATGCGTTTGCCATTGCTTGGTAGCTGGTTGAAATTTTTGACGAAAGCTCGGATAGAGCTGCGAGGAGCGCAGTTTAGTCTTTAGGTGGTGAGAAGGTAATGAGTTTGGGCTCATTCTGGGAAATACTATCGAGGTTGAGGGCGAGTGGCACAGACTACGGCGTCTCCTGCTAGGCGTGGTTGCATGACTAGATTACTGAACGTATAAGCGTAAGTTCTTGGAAAGGGGACGAAGAAACTCACGCAACAACAGTTTTCATCTCAGCCCAGCAATTGTCTTGCCTATACACGCGTAAGGAGACACGCGAGGAATGTAGAATTCGCCATGGCCGGGTTTATAGTCCAGATACGCCAGGTGGGAAGGAATTGAGTGAGGTTGAGCGATTCTCTCTCCAGACTCAGAGTTCCGTCCACTCATTTATTACGCGGGTCTGTGGGTGAGCTGAGTTGGAGTGCATATCGTGGTGTACGAGAGTAAAGGAGCGAGATGGAAGGATAGCGGTAGAAAAGACGTACAAGAGTATACAACAATCCCGGCATACTGTCAATGCCGACATAGATGTGCGCGGGAATATCATTGGGATCAAGAAAGAGATGGTACTGGAAAGGAAAAAAAATCGAGTCAGTTACAAAAATTCGACCAGAGTGAAAGGGAGGAAAGGAGAATGAAGGAGTACGAGAGTGCATGGCTTTGCATAGTGGTGATCGCGATTGGCCGAGAGACGAAGCAGGGCGAACGCGAGGAAAAATGAAATATAAAGAGGGTCTGTAGCGGCTCCTGCTTCGAGTAGGAGGGAAAAAAACGCAGGGAGGAAGGACAAACCTGATCAATCGAGCCTCCACCTTTCTCTTCCCATCCTCCTGAAGTGTTGGGCGAGCATATCAAAATATCGAGAGATGTTGTTCCGCGAAGAGGCAACCCTCAAGAAGAAAATACATCACGCCTCTTGAGTAGACAATTTATGATCAAGGTATTTAGCCGCTAGTCTTTCACTATTCATAATGAAATTTGGGTCCCACGGCCTTGATCGCTCTCGTGTTCGAGGTTGGAAGTTGGTTTGTGTTCGAATGTTAGTTACAAGAGTTTGGAAGGTAAATTCATCGTTCTCTGTCCACTCGAGCCAGTTGTTTCCCTTGTATTCGGCAGGTGTAGGGAACCAGGAGACAATTCGAGTCTGCTTACCATGACCTAAAACACCATTAGGCGCATAAATTTCGCATGGCCTCATGTACTGGTGTAGATAATGTACCACAAATTAGTAATGGAAACCTCTTCCTCTGTCAGTGTATCATCCCAGTAGCTCATGCCCTCACATTCAGAAGGTGAGACAAAGTCAGAATAATATTTGTAGCCTCGATAGAGGGACCGTCCAGCACCGCATCAATGCTCAAGAAATCTCGTGCGATTCTGCTAAGAATTCCCCCTCGCAGAACAGCGGCACGGCCTTGAGGAGATGCCAAGATCTGTCTTGAAGCTCTGGACTCTGTAGGTGGGTAAATATGTTTCCTGGGAGACAATACCGAGATTTGGAATGATCAGGGGACTCTGTTGGAGCGCCGTCAGGGTTTCTATAGTTGATCTTTTGGGTCCTTATGTCCTTTTTTTCCACAGAAAGAACGCCGTTGTTACCGACTGGGGCTGTCAAGAATCCGGTGCTCAAAAGCCTTAGAGAAAAGAAAAGAAAAGAAAGGGAATATAAGGTTGGATGCATTGTTCTACTGCTGGCTGTCATACATTGAACGTACTCTGGCGTCTCTCTTGTACTTTCACCCTACTGGCGGCAACTAGAGTTTTAAGAGGAACAAGGCGGCCTCAGATGCAGTTCGGTATAAAACCACGATCTCTTGTACCATGCCCCGGACAAGTCATTGATAATGAGAAGAACGAACCGTCGACCAGAAGGTGAACCTCCCTGAGGCTCTTTGTATCAGGAGTGCTAACTTTCTTCCAGCAAAAACGCGAACGCAGCTGCTAGCAACAATGAAGGCGGAGCTTGACGCAGTCAAGAAAGGGGTCTTGACTGAAACTCAACCCACTCCATCAGTTACAGTCCAGGCACTCCACAAAGGTCGTCGAGTTGCCGAATTGTACAGTTCCGCTGAGAAGCCAAGTCCTAACTGCCCATGTAGTCCAGGTAAGTCCTTCGATCCTCTGTTTTTCTGTGAAGTACTTACCATACATTGTGACAACCAGAGGGCGGCGGCCAACTTGAAGTCACAAAGTGCATAACCTCACCAACGACCGCCTCCGCACTTGACATCGTTCCACGTAGGCACAAAACGATCACCTTCGGCGTATACTTACCATAATATTTCAGGAATAAATGGACGCTGCGGAGAAGTTGGCGGTGTAGAGATTGAAACCCTTCTTGGGGACCTTACTCTTGGGTCTGTTCTCCAACAAATTGAGCTGGTAACTAAGGTCCCAAGATCCCTAATCGATCCTCCCACCCTACCCAGCCCAATAAAGTACAATGCAGGTGTGTAATTAATGGCTAGTTCATGCCATTTACCTGCTAAATACGTTTTGGTCCAGCCCGATACTTCAAGAATAACTTGGCCGGAATACAGGATTCAAGTTTGAGAATAATGTTAGGGGCGCTAGTTCAACACCTCTTCCACCAATCTTCTCAGAAGGCTGCAGGCATCTCGCTGGTGTCCGGTAATTCGATCACACGAAAATACTACGAAAATCTAGCCTCACATAGCGAGAACATAATCATGGACAACGCCCCGGCCAACACAGTTCGCGATATTCGAACCGTAATTTCAACCTTTGATTTGGATCCCAAGATTACTACCTTTGCTTGCTGCCCCCTACAAAAGTGCTCTGCTACCCATCCACCCATGTTCGTCCCGCAAGCAGGCGTTTGGACATACCCCGTCAGCTGCCAAAACAAGAAGTTCAAAAGTGTTTGCAATTCACCTCTCGTCAAAGGCTCTCGGCTGATTAACGGCATCAGTGTTCCCTACCCTAAGCGGGTCTTCCCTTATAACAGCTTCCACGATCATGTTGCCGCTATGCTTTCGCGCCCTGGCATTGAAGTGGCGATCCAGACCCATATGAGGAGTCGCACTTTCTCGGAGGAAATTTCCGACATAATGTCCTCAAAGGCGATCTGTGATCTTTTGGACCCTACTGGGCATCCGTTTGTTCGGGAGGTCGGCACAGAACTGCGTCTTGTCTGGGCTTTCGCCGGCGATTGGTACAATCCTCTGCACAACAAAACTTCTGGCAAGTCCGTCTCAAGTGGCGTGACTATCTTGGTGTGCTTAAGTCTCCCCTCTGACTTGCGGCTCCAGGAGGTCAACATATATTTCTCTGGTGCGATTCCAGGACCGCAGGAGCCGGCTGTTGATGCAACGAATCATTACATACGTCCTCTCGTGGATGATCTTTGCGAAGCGTACCACCAGGGTGTTCGCTACTCGAGGACTCACGACTTCCCTGCAGGTAGGGATGTACGGTCGCTGATGGCTGCTGTCATTGCGGACACGATGGCATCGAAGAAATTTACGGGAAATTGCAGCCATTCCTCGAAATATTTTTGTTCTCGATGTCGACTCCCTCGAGAGTTGATCCATATAACGGAACGCAAGGATTGGCCTCAACCTCTAACCAGAGATCAGCACAACGCACGTGCTGAAGCGTGGCAGTCCGCAAGCTCTGAAGACAAACGAGCTAGCGCTGTTAGCCGCGAAGGCATACGTTGGTCTGAATTTCTTCGTCTTCCATATTGGAATCCCGCCGAACACACCATCACGGAAGCTATGCACGTCCTTCTCCTGGGACTTGTTCCACGCCACTGCCGCGAGCTCTTGGGTCTCAACTTCAAAGACCTCCCTCGGTTTGTTCAGGAAGGTGAAGTTTCGTCTAAGCTTGTTGATGAAGCACAAGCGGCTCTAGAGTCTGCGAAACTCAGCAAACTGCGGTCGTTTAAGCTGGATGTCCTCAAAGCTCTATGCATACGGAATGGCGTCGCGCTTTCCCCGCCTTCAAAAGGTCGTCACAGCAAAGCGGAACTGCTTTCAGCCCTTGTCGTAAGTTCTTCAACGTTCTCGTACCGTTTCGAACTCTGCTCTCAACGCCCTCCCTTGGTTAGGGAGAAGCACCTGGCGATAGAGTCAGAGAGCCTGAAGATATCAATCTGCTCGCACTATTTGATGGCAGAAACGACATACTTCCTTTGCTCAGCGCCGGACCCAATCCGAAGCCGGTTCATCAGCAAGCGTCCAACGTTTCGAGTGCGGAGAACGTTGAGCACAAGGACCCATCCACTTATTCCCTGACTAAAGATGACCTCCTGTTCATTCGACAAGGAATCAACGCCACCCTGCGACCAAACTGGCAAGCCTCCTTGCCCAACAACTTTGGGAGCCCTGAGCATGGTAAATTGAAGGCCGACCAATGGAGAACGGTCATGGAATTTGATCTACCGGTCTCTCTTGTTCAGCTATTAGCTAAGGACGCGACAAACTCTAGACTCCGTTCAATCGTCGACCACACTATGGACCTGAGCACGGCGCTTGCGTGGGGCCTTTCTCGTCGCACATCAAAGAAACATGCGGGGAATTACACTTTCTATATGGAGCGCTATATCAGGGGGATTGCCCTGCTCTACCCTGACTACAGCCTAAAGCCCAATCATCACTATGCGCTACACATTCCAGACAACCTCAAATTTGGGCCTCTGAAAGGAACTTGGGCCTACCCCCTCGAGCGTATGATTGGAAGGCTTCAAAAGATAAAGACGAACACGAAGCTAGGTTCGTGCCTATTTCAACTATTCCACTTTCCAACTGAGCTAATGAAGAATAGGGAGTATTGATACCACTGTCATGCAAACCTTCTGCAGGCGTCAGAACCTGATACGCTTGGTTGAGTCACCCCACTGCCCTCCTGCGCTCAAGGAAGAATGGCAGGTGCTCAAGAAAGGCATCTCTGTTGAGTGCCTGGATGCCAGTACTCATTCGTTGCTATCAAATGCTGGAAAGCGTCCTCGTGGCTCAAAAAAGACGAAGCTGGATGAAGATATAGTCAAAGCGGCCATTGAGTCGATTTACTCTAGGATGGACTGCGATGCTTCTGGTCGGCCCTTGGTGAACATCGCCAATGCTACCCTTTTGCACCAATATGGTCCAGAAGACTGTATTTTTACCGATTTCCATACCAGCCACGTCCACAGCCTGGTTTACTTCCACCAGCCGCCGTCTGGTGATCAGACTCCCGCAGACCAACTGCCAGCCCAAATACGAGAAATATTTGAGCTTCGTTGGATTTTCAAAGGTTGCGCAGTTACGGAAACTTTCGTGGCTGTTCACATGTATCTGCCACGGTTTAGACTGGAAGACGATCCTTTCAAGAGCTATCCTGATTTCCGTGCCCGCGTATACCACCAAAGACCCTCGTTGCAGGTGCAGGTAATTCCCATTACAGCCCTGCATTGTCACGCAAACCATAGACCTTGGGACCCTTCCTCGGTGGTGATAAGAGCGGTGGATCGTGTGAGTCTTCTTTCCTTGACCCACTCGGGCCAGCTAACCTTCCTTCAGGAGTATTAACTGCATATTCGAGGCAGGCATTCAGGCAGCAACCAACTAAATTGCGTCCTTACGCCCCCTCACTGTAGGATAAAGCCCATAGCCTGTGCGAGTCTGCACTAAAGAGTTTGCTTTGTATGTTTTAGAGGAACAGCAGAAGTTAGTCTGGAAAGATCCCTAGTACTGAAATTTACATCGTCTTATCTAGGTGTCACAGCACTGCGTAAAAATACTTTGAATAATTCCCCAATACCTGTCTGAGCAGGTGACGTCGCTGCCAACCTCTGCAAGACTCTTCAGCGCTAGCCGAGTCAAGGAACGAGGCAATTGAGTTTTTCTTTCTAAGCATCGTTACTATTGTTGAAAATAGCAGTAACATGAAGGTAGGCGCCATGAAGCCGAACCCGTGCGAGCCGTTGTGCACTTAGACGCCAACTTGTTCCCACGGCTGGGTCACGAAACCTCGCGCTAGTCATGAGCATAATATATTGATTTGGAGAAAGCGCTGGTTGTGGCATAGATAGGCCCTGTCAAACGAGGTCGGTTTTGAGAAATTAAAACCTTAGTGAAAGCCAATATCGTATTTACAATTGCGATAAATCTTACCACTGGCAATGTTCACTGTACCAAAGCGATCGTTCAAGCTCTTCAGCCGACCACCTTCCAAAAGGACAGACTGTAGGTTCCTTGAGTGGAGGATGTGTAAGGATTGGTTTGAATTGTTTTCACTCTGCAAAGCCTGCTCTCTGTCAATGAAGATGAGACCTTCGTAACCATTCACACTATACGTCCGTCAAGTTCTTCGATCTGCTCTGGACGCTTGGTCTGTGGCATGAATGCAGATGTAAACGGTCCGGGTTCCTTCAAACCTCGAAGAACGGGCGCTCGTATCATGAATGGGAGCGGATGCAAAGGCGCAGACGCACTACGGTACGCTGGAAGGTTGCAGTTTGACTTTGATCGCAAGTGATGGCGACACCAAAAATGCCTGGGTGGCCACACCTTCGAATACACAAATATAGAAAATTTGACTATCTCAGACGGTTCATTGGCACATATATAGCCTTTCTAGGTACCTTACATAGTTGCAAATATCATACAGACATCAAAATTGAACCTCGACCTCTGGCCTAGTGATTTCCACAGCGGTCCGGGATTCCGGAAGGGGAAGCGCAGGCTCAAAATTTCTTTATACCCATAACGAAGCCATTATTTTCATAAAAATATACCAGCGCAGTTGTCTAAGGTAGTCAAATTTTCTATATTTGTGTATTCGAAGGTGTGGCTGCTTGGGCATTTTTGGTGTATCACTCGCGATCAAAATCAAACCGCAACCTTCCGGGGTACCGTGCGTGTGCGTGAGCGCGTGGAAGCTTTTAAGATGTGCCACAGCCACTGGATCAATCTTGATCTCGATCAATAGTTGATCACATCTCTTATTTCTTGACACTCATACGCAACAAGGGCCACCTGCTGTGAGCAGCTTCTTATCTAGTCCATCAGCACTGGGCAGTACACTGTACAATCAAACAGAAATTTGGAGATGCTGAGGGTGAGCACCATAATCAAGTACAATAAACAGAAGCTAATACAATGTCATCACAGACTATAGAAGCAATTTTAACGTATGCTAGTTCTCACCTTGGACTTGTGTGAATACAGTAGCTAATCTGATTGCCAAGGGTTTTCAGACACTAATTAGTGATAAAATTTATGGGGTCAAGCAGTCGTGGTATCCATTTAATGTACGTTAGACTTCATTCTACGTTTGACGTCATGGCCCCTATACTCATTCCGCTTCCTTATGTAGATTTAAATCTTGGGTGGATCAGAGATTGTGGCCGTTTAGCCTGGATTTCATTCCGTTTTCATGGGTTTATAGACTCTAAAGCATTTGTCTGCCTTATTCAACTGGTATTACCAATAAATTTGGCTCTAGTTCTAAAGCAGCTCATTCTTTACATAAGTGGACTGTCTATAGCGTGCCTGCAGGTGGCGTGTGCCAGTGGTTGATGTCGTAACACCAGTTTTCTCTTCCGACTTCCCAACCACCACTGTAGTTCGCTTGTCATGTCGAACCAAACCTCCACTCCGAAGGACAAGTTCTGTTACCCTGGGATGGGTTTATTGGAATTATCTCCACCTTCTGAGCCACAACCAAAGAATATTGTATTCGTTGACAACACCAAGTACCCTGCTCACACCACTAGTGGTGAGACCACTGTAGCTTTCAACCCTACCTCTTCGCAAACCACCAGTGATAATCCCACGTCATTTGCTATGGCTACACCATCCTCTAACACCTCTACCGTACACATGGCTCCAGAGGATGAACGTACTCTGCTAGACCAACTTAATGGTGTTTTCATCAGACCAACCTTTCAAAATCGTGAGATATGTACTCTTTCCTGCATTTGCGTTTATTGATGGATGCTTTCGTTCAGACCAAGGAGCTTGTCCCCTTCTGTCAGTGGAGGCCATGGTTCTGCCAGGGGAGCCAAATCCATTCATGGACCCACGAGTTCAAGGTATGTGGCACCCATGTTGAGAAGGACTTTTAATAATCTCTATATCAGCTGTTCTTGGCTACTTACAAGCCAAGTATGATTGGGCCAAAGCAGAATTGGATGTCGTCAAATCTGAGTACTTTCGTTATGGGTTATATGCTGCTACTCAATGCAGCCCATTAGTGGATGGAGTGGATGCGACGCGAGTAGGCGATGCACAGGGTCTCCAAGAGTGATGTGGTACTCTAAAATCTGTAATGTTGGCTGAATTAAACCTCTTAAGTTGCACTGATTGCTACCCGCCACGGTCTTTCTGCTGTTTTGGCGATTTGACCAAAACCATATCCAAGCAAACCCTCAAAAATCCAAGTGTTGCGCCCTTGGCCCCGATGACTCAGATGCGTGAAATGGCCAAGTAGCTGATAGTATTTATCCACTTCACAGCGTATGGTGATGAAGGCCGCTGCCCCTTGGCACGGTATGACGATTTCACATTTGAAAGTAGAAGATAAAAATAATATATTACTGAACGTCATAATAGAACCATTGGATTTTAAGGACAAAGCCCATTGGGGTAAAATAACAAGATAAGAGATCTGATTTCGGTAAATGGCTTGACTGCTTGCGGATGTGCAAGTCATCCGGCTTGGGCGCAAGTGCGTTCGAAAGGTATTGTCGAGATCTTCAGAAGATATAGAAAACATGCCAAACGGAGCATAGGAGGTAAATTGGCCGCCAGTGAAGCGAGAGGTCAAAGTAGGGGTGCGCTGTTCGGTTGATTAGGTCGTTCCGAGCTGAGTATTTGAGCTATAAGCTTGGGAGTAGGCTCGTTGGAAAGCCAGCATTAATAGGGTTCCGTTGAGGTTCTTAATGTCAAGATATATGGAGAGTGGACGCCAGAGTGGTGGCAAGGGCATCCCAAGCTCGATTTCGACAAAATAAACAAACACTTGCGAAGTCCTTGGTCGTTCAGCACGCGCGTGAGTGCGTTGGAAAACAGTCGTCGAGGCCGTCAAAATTTCGTATTAAAAATAGAAATCGGAGCAGAAGCGATGCAACGAGATGAAGTATCGAAAAGCGGAGGCGAAACGGGTTGGAAAGGGCGTGAAGTCAGAGTCTGGCATGTAGCGGGAAAATGAACGCACATTCCGGGTGGCGCCTAAGCTCGTTCGAAGCGTCTCTTCCGTGCGGAAACGCGGAAGAAACCCGCTAAGCGTTAGCTGCGTTCTTTCCGATGAAATGGGGCTAACACACCGTCCTCCTGCACCACCAATCACCTCATCGGATGCGAGACACAACGACAGGTGTTGGCTCCATCTGCATCGATTCTGCCGCCTACTGGTCACTGTCCGCTAATCTACACCCACTCCTCTTGCCGCCGCTCGTGCTCGCCCTTGCTCTTGCACCCCATTTTGGTCCTACGAGCGCTCTGAGCTCAGTATCGTCAGGTTGTGTTACGTTCATCTTTCTGGGTGCCAATCCTGGTTGAGGGTGGTCTTGACGCGATGGTGAGGAGCAGATGTGGGATGTACAACCTGCTAGTTGGCACCACTGGTGACGCCCATCTTACATGCCTGCAGGAGAGGGTGTGGTACGGTGCTGGTAGCTCGTCACTTGTCGATGAGCATGAGCAGGTAAACCTACACCCAATAGAACACATTAGCAAAAAAATTAAAATGTAGAAGAAAAAATTACTTACATTTTTTAAGCCCTGGAGGCGGAGGAAAGGGTACGAAGTGATAGGAAGTCAAGATCCACAACGACGAAGCACAGTTGATCTGAGATCAGTGCTCCCACAGCCGGCCCGGAACGACCGTCGTTCCTCATTTTCATCTGAAACGTCGTGAAGAGCAGTATCCATCGCTTAGATTATGTTTTGAGTATATAGAACTCGTTTACTTTTTTTAAAAATGCTATATTACTAAAGCTTCCAATCTTTTGAACCGTTTGTGCAACTTTACCTTGCAGGATTGCCGCAGTGTGATTCAGTTTATATTACTGACTGAGAAATACATGCTCGGAATCCAGATTAGAAAACTTGTCGAGCCTAGAACATAGCTGTTGTGCTTGATGATTGAGGCCAACAGGTAAAGTTTGTGCAGCTCAATATCGACAGAAACTGACATCGGGGTTTAGAGAATTGTATGAAATGGGTGCTGTGACGGTCAAGGTCACAGTGTCCGTGCACAAGGTCTGTGCGCATGTCTCACACATTTCTCGGTACATACATATATTCGCCTACGCTTTGTCTTGCTCCTTATCGAAACAACTCATACTTGTCTTTCTTCTTGTTCCTCGCTCGATTTCCGACCTTGACCATAACAGTTGCGAGAAGATAATTGTAACACAGATGTCTAATCATAAGTCAGACGTCTATAAGAGTCACGTGAAATGAAACGTTTGTTGATTTCGCCTCTGCGTCTGAGTCTGATCTCAGGACAAGCCATCTCCCACCCGCACTCACATTGTTCACCCAGCCTCGACTCTTTCATTTCCAATTCTCTCACCTTGCCTACCTAGTTAGGATGGACTCGCGCACTCGTCATTGCCTACCTCTCTTATGGACGACAAGGTTCCGTCTCCCAGCTCATTCATCCCCATTATTACTTGTCACTGCTGGCCCTCTTTACACCAACTTCACACTTGCACTCATCGCAGTTGTAGCAAAGCGTGGTCTATCACCCTACTTCATGAATTCACGAAAGCGACCACATGACTTCCAAAGCAATCGTGAAGGGCTTTGAAGGAGGTGATCCAGTCGAGAGACAACCCTGGCTCGTTATCGCCGCATCGAAAAGGACCGTCGATCTTTTCGTAAATACGTTCAAGTCGCTGTTTATATAGGGCTCAGCTAAATTATCTCAGCATCGACTGCAATCTCCAAGCGAAGCGAGCCCTCCATGCCAGTCAACGATGATATTAGCAATGTCCGATTCATCCTCAGTCTCGACGTCTCGACAAACACCCGTACCAGGTGTCGTCAAAGTCTTCTCTAGTAGCAGCGATGGGTCGCAAGATCACGTCAAGAGTTGCTTAAGAATATAGGTTCGACAACCGTGGTGCCACCCCCGAAACTATCTTGAGCTTCCTAGTCGTCAACGTTTTGTCTGCTGCAAGGAACCGCCATCTCTCGCATATGTTCAGTTTTCGCCGCACAAATCAATCTTGATCTTTCATCAGTGGCAGCATGGGGACCGACTCCAGCCTTTGATTTCCATGCATTGATTTGAAAGCTCTGGATGGTGCCGGGATGTCAATGGTGGAGAGGCATACGTACAGCTGCATTTTATGTTGTTGGTGTTGGCGTTGACATCGTTCGTGTCGGGATGGCTGGGACTTGAGCTTGAAGCAGGGGTTTGGGGTTTTCATCGATCGAGGTCAGTCGCGTCACTTCCTTCGTCTTCACTCGTTCTATTGAGCTAGTGGTTAATTCTTAGGTTAGCAATTGATTGGTTTCTCACACGAGAGAACGACAGCTGGGCATCTGGAAAACCTGCTCAGTGAGAGTTGGTTGCTTGACGCGAAGGGAGTTGACATTGACGTTGAAGGTCGAGATCTCGATGCTAGAGTTTGAGGGAGAGTTGAAGTTTGCGTCGATCGAGGTCAGTCTCGAGAGTTTCGAGGACTTACCTCTGGCCCACGTATTTACGGTGAACTTCAGTGAACTTCAGTGAGATTCACTGAAGTTCACTGAAGTTCACTGAAGTTTCACAGTGTAGACAGGTCAATCAAAAAATTCAAAAAAAATTCAAAAAAATACCCCATTATCTGAGGTTTCTAAATCTGGTTGAATCATGTGACTAGCTGTATTTCTCTTTGAGTAAAATACAAGAAACTTGAAAAAT
>Ga0247742_10001412_pt1 | contig 16901 bp, 13 predicted proteins | sample UWRJL208509C2_FD_180944 | JGI IMG/M metagenome (GOLD analysis project Ga0247742, IMG submission 180944) | Plant litter microbial communities from Arlington Agricultural Research Station in Wisconsin, United States - UWRJ-L208-509C-2 | ecosystem: Environmental > Terrestrial > Plant litter >...
GGTGTCTGTTTTTGTTGATCCGGCAAAAACATTTCAGACTATGGTGGGCATAGGCGGAGCCTTAACTGATGCCTCGGCCGAAGTGTTTTATAAACTACCTAAGGATAAGCAGCAGGAGTTTTTAACCGCTTACTTTGATAAGGACAAAGGCATAGGCTATACGCTTGGCCGTACCAACATCCAGAGCTGCGATTTTTCGAGCGCCAGCTACAGCTACGTTAAAGAGGGCGATGCCGATCTGAAAACGTTTGATATCAGCCATGATAAAACCTATCGTATTCCATTTATAAAAGCTGCTACAGCCGCCGCAGGTGGTAAATTAACCTTGTTTGTTTCGCCATGGAGCCCGCCGGCCTTTATGAAAGATAATAACGACGTATTGCACGGCGGTAAACTTAAACCAGAGTTTGACCAAAGCTGGGCCAATTTTTATGTGAAATTTATCAAGGCTTATGAAAAGGAAGGTATCCCGGTATGGGGCCTTTCGGTACAGAACGAACCTATGGCCAAACAAACCTGGGAATCGTGTATGTACACTGCCGAAGAGGAACGTGATTTTGTAAAGAACTTTTTAGGCCCAACACTGCAAAAACAAGGCCTGGCCGATAAAAAACTGATTGTTTGGGATCATAACCGCGACTTGCTTTACCAGCGCGCCAGTACGATACTGGAAGACCCTGAGGCTGCAAAATACATCTGGGGCGTAGGTTTTCACTGGTACGAAACCTGGACAGGCGCAGGCCAGCAGTTTGAAAGTACCCGCAGGGTACATGAATCGTTCCCTGATAAAAACCTGATCTTTACGGAAGGCTGTATCGAGAAATTTGATTTTGCCAAAATTAACGACTGGGCATTGGGCGAAAGATACGGCCTGTCTATGATCAATGATTTTAACGCAGGCACCGTAGCCTGGACAGATTGGAACATCCTGCTTGATGAAAAAGGCGGCCCTAACCATGTAGGCAACTTTTGCTTTGCCCCCGTACATGCCGATACCCGTAACGGCAGCCTCATTTACACCAGCTCATACTATTACCTGGGCCATTTCTCCAAATTTATTCACCCGGGAGCTAAACGCGTAAGCGCGGTAGCCAGCAGAGATAAACTGTTAACCACAGCCTACCTCAACAGCGATGGCAAACTTGCCGTTGTGGTAATGAATAAAACCGACGAAAAAATTGATTACAGCCTGTGGATAAAAGGCAAAGCTGCCAAAACAACCAGCCTGCCGCATTCTATCGCTACGCTGATAGTGGAATAAGGTTTCTGAAATAATATAACGCAAAGGCGGCCTATATAAATAGCCCGCCTTTGTTATTTTAGGTAACAAGGGATAAGCTGCAATCGCATTTTATTGGAAAGTCGTTTTTATTTTAAGGATATGTAATTCCCTTAACGTGCATGTTTATAACGCTTGTGTGAGGCATATTTAACGTTTTTCCTGGAATTGCCCGCAAATAATACGTTAGATAACTATTCATAATTGCCTGTGATTTATGAATATAATTTACTCTGAGTGATTCACCAATAAAACCAATTAAGGGTTCCCCATAATGCATTTGGCCTTTCTCATCAATATATATAGAAAATGAATAATGAAAGTTTGTGAATGCTTTATTGATAACAATATCAAATGTTGGATATAGGTAATCATCAGATGTGTCGAAATTATTAAGGAGGTCTCCGTCTGCTTTCCTTTTTTCTATTGTTACCAATGAGCTTTTGCTTATAAACTTAACCGGTTGCCTTGCTGCAAAAGCCTTTTTAATATCGGTGTTAGCTTTGTTTACCAATGATCTGATAAATAAACTGTCTCTTCTACTTGCATGTCTAAGTGTAACTATATCACTGCGGAGCACATTCTTTACATAATTATCAGCGTAAAAAGTCATATAAATCCCTGCACCCGTAATGTCGACAGTATCATTCTCGGCTTTAAGCATTTCCAGCACCAGGCTATCCTTACTCATCTTTTTAACTTTTAACCAGGTTCTGGCGGTGTTAAAAACGGAATCGTACCCCCGTGTGAGCGGAAAATTCAAAAAGCGTTTTTTAATGAAGCTATATATACTTACCGAATCATCTGAAACGAAATTTACTTTCCATTGCGGTTCTAACTGGTAACCATACTCACTAAATGAAAGACCATTTTTTTGACAACGCTTTATTTCTGTGTAACTAATTCCTTTTATTGATTTAAAGGATATCCGGTCCTTTTCGCCATTATGTTTAACAATATGAGGATTATTGTTGCTGCAACTAATAATTATAATGGTATTGATCAATAATAGCATTGACACGAACGTTATTATATTCTGCTTCATGAGCCGTGTGTTTAATTAGATGATAATAAATGTTTTTTGATCTATAGAAAAGCCGACCCCATAATGGATGGTTTTAAGAAGCTGCATATATGATAGGTTTAATCTTAGTACTTGAAATATTATATCCTTTAACAAAACTATGTAAGATGATTGCCTTCATTTTGCCAATTTATTCATTTCGTAAACTGTTTACCGGGTTGGCCATACCAGCCCTAATGGTTCGGAAACTTAAGGTAAATAATCCTGTTAGCAGCATTCCGGCGCCGCTGATAACGAATACCCACCAGCTAATAGCTACGTGGTCGGCAAAGCTTTCCATCCATTTATTTACGGCGTACCATGCAATTGGCGTTACTATAATAAAAGCCAGTAAAATAAGCGATATCAGTTCGGTTGATAGCAGGGTTACTATTTGAGCAACGCTTGCGCCAAATACTTTGCGTATGCCAATTTCCTTTGTTCGTTGGTTGGTGGTGTAAATGGCAAGCCCTAACAACCCGAGGCAACTGATCAATATGGAGAAACCTGTTGCCCAGCTGAGCAGGGTTGATATGTGTTGTTCCTGGTCGTAAAATCTGGCTATCGTGTCATCATAAAAAAAGCGATTTAAATCAAAATCTTCGTCGGGATAAGCCTTTTTCCAGGCCTTTCCAATATTTGTAATTACGGTTTTCCACTCATTACCGCCTGGGGTTTCAGGTTTCAGGCTAACATGTAAGGTGGTCATTGGCCGATGGGTTGGATCGCCCGATGTGATGATTAATGGATAAATGGCGGAATGCAGCGACCGCTGATTAAAATCGGCAACTACGCCAATAATACTAATATTTTGACCTTTGAAGCCAAGCCAGTTCAACTGCTTCCCGATAGCATCATGAGGGTTAGTAAACCCTAATAATTTAGCGTAAGTGTTGTTAATGATGATGGCTCTCCCGGTGTCGGCTTCGGTTATGTTTCTGCCGGCAAGCAATTTTAGCTGATATATTTTGATGTAGTTTTCATCGCCAGACTTAACTATTATTTCTTCTGTTGTAATTTGTTTTTTTCCATCGGTATAAGTCATGCGCGTTCTGTTAAATGCGTCAGCCGAAGGTGGATCATTACCCAAACTCACAAGAGCAACCTGCGGCATCGATCTGAATTCGTTCAACAGTACCTGGTTAGTGCTGGCTTTAGTACTTTTCCAGGGCGTATTGATAAGCAGAATGGCATCCTTTTTAAACCCGAGGTTTTTATGTAAGGCGTAATAAATTTGCTGGCTTACCAAAATGGTAGCCATTATAAAAAACTGGGCAACAACAAACTGCGAAACCGTGAGCGATTTACGCAGCCACGCATTCCGTGTTTTATTGCTATTGCCCTGCATCTGGTTTTTTAACACCGATGCCGGTTTGTAAGCCGATAACACCATTGCGGGATAAAAACCCGACAAAAAACTTATCACAATAGTTAAAATCAGCAGGAAGAGTATAACATCCGGTTGCAAAATATTTGCATGGATATCCGGAGATATAACGTCGGCAAACATTTTTAAAATAATTGGCGCAAGTAACATTGATATGCAAACCGCAAAGGATGTTATAAAAAATGTTTCACCTAAAAACTGAGCTATTAATTGCATCCGGCTGCTGCCCAAAGTTTTGAGGATGCCAATTTCTTTTGCCCTTTGGGCAGCCTGGGCGGTAGTTAAATTCACATAATTGATACATGCCAGCAACAACAAAAAGATAGCGCTGGCCAATAATCCGTAAAGTGTTGTTTTGTTGGCCGGTGTTGAGAAATTAAAAATATTATAGTCGGGATTGAAGTGAATATCACCCAATGGCTGCAAGGCCAGGTTCACGATGCCTGCAGGCCCTTTTCCCTCAACATGCGGCGGATTGTTTTTCCTGAAAATGGTATTGATCTGTTTCACAACCCCGGGTGCAGGGATGCCCGGCGCCAGCTTTATAAAAAGTTCCGAACCGGATAAGAGCCTGGCCCAATTGTTTATATACATGTCATCAGCTAAACGTATATTAGTTGTGACGGTACTAAATGAAATAATGTCGTGAAAGGTAAAGTCGCTGTTTTTGGTAAACGTTTCAACTATGCCGCTAACGGTTGTATTAAGGGTATCATAGGTAACTACTTTACCAATCATTTCATGATAGGTTAATGACGGGAAGTAAAGCCTGGCTTGCTGGGATGTTAACACCACCTGCCCGGGCGCATCAAGCGCGTGTTGCGATGAGCCGGCAAGCCATACATAATTAAAAAGTTTGAAATATTGCTGATTGGCAAGTGTTATCCTGTCCGGGTCTTTAAACCGCTTTTGTGCCTTTTTATCTTTGTCGATATAAACAAAATGGGGCGACATGATAAATACCGGTGTAATTTCCTCTATTCCGGTGGCCTGGCTTTTAATCGCCTCAGCCAGTGGGCCAGCTACGCCACTGAAATAGTTTTTATGTCCCTGAAATGATACGTTCGTCACAACGCGGTAAATCCGGTCGCTGTCCTTGTGAAATTTATCAAACGTAAAATCGTAGTGTACAATAAAGTAAATAGCCAGGAAAGCGCTTATGCCGATGGATAAACCGATAATATTTATCAGTGTAAACAGCCGGTGCTTCCAAAATCCGCGGAATGCAATTTTAAAAAAGTTTTTTGTCATAACGGTGCGGTTCAATTTCTGATGAAACCACTTTGGTGTGATTTCCTGGTTCGAAATTACCGACGCCAACTGCAAATGATGTTCCAGGTTATAAGATGGGATTCCTTTTTTTTGTTCGCTTTTATATTCCGCCGGGCTTTTGCCTGTGAGTTGTTTAAATATCCGGTGAAAGGTGGTTCTGGAATTAAAGCCGGCATCGTACGCAATGCCCAACAGGGTGATATGATCATAAGCAGGGTCCTGCATTTTGCGGATCACCTCTGCAACTCGGAATTCACTGATAAAATCATTAAAGCTTTTTTTGAGCACCGTATTGACTATCCGGGATAATTCGTGCGGACTTAAATCAAGCTTTTCGGCCAGCAAACTTAAACTCAGCTCCGGGTCCTGGTAATAAAGGTTAGCCTGTACAGTTTTCTTTAGCCACGTTCCTTTTTGCCTCATGGCCACCGGAAGCGGTGGTTTTAAAAATGAAGAAGATTCTGCCCTAACGCCCGGCTCCGCTCTTAAATAAGCTACGGCCGCCATCCAGATAATTATTACGACTAAAAGAAGATAAAGAGGATAATAAGCATATGCGCTTAATTGATAATGGTGATATAAATGATCTGCGGCGGTAAAGGGGATCCACAACAGCCACAACAAGCCGAAACCTGTCAGCAAGTTATGCAGCCAGCGCAGCTCATTCCGATAGCGATCGCCCCCGTTAAATTTTAATTGACGGTAAAAGCTTCCTATTTGCCTGTGCGCCAGGTAAAGGTAAATGGCAACCGAAACAAATGCCAGCAATTGCAATACCGGGTTCAGTTGCTTAAAAGCCGGCGTTTCATAAGTAGCTGCACCGGTAGTTATACTATCCCTGATTTCCAATGCCTGAGCACCCAATTCCAGCAACAAGGGACTAAAATGCAGCAGATCCTTAGTCCGGAATTTATATGCCGGCTGAGTTATTTTGAGCACATAAAAGAAAAGGAGAGGGCCAAAAGCAAGCGAAAATTGCAGTGGAAGCCTGCTCCAATTAGTAATATAAGTTGATAGCCCGATGTCGATACCCAATATCCGGGCTATCCACAAAACAACCGTAACCATTGCCAGGGCCAAAAGCCGGTTTGCAACGCGGTTTATCTTTTTGGTGAACCATAAAAGCAGGATAAAAGTGAGTCCGATAAAGATCGTACCAAAGAAAGCGAGGTCATAGGTATTAATATGGAAAGTATATGTATCCATTTGAAATAGTAAAACTCAATCGCTGTTACAAGCTTAATATAGGCCAGGTATAGTATCAAACATTATCATTGAAAGGTACTAAAACTAAAGATCAATTCCTTTTTGTTTAATTCAAAAAAGATAAGCCTTCTGCCCATAAAATTTCTTTAAAAGCTGGGGACACATCAATTTACACCTGCCCAAAAACAACGGTTTTGTTTTTATAAACAAACACGCGGTCTTCAAATACCAGTTTAAGGGCGTTGGCCAGTACGGCGGTTTCAATTTCCTGTCCGGCCTTTACCATAGCTGCGGCCGTAAAGGAATGGTTTACCGGGATGGTTTGCTGCGCGATGATAGGTCCTTCGTCCAGCTCGTTGGATACAAAGTGAGCTGTAGCGCCAATCAATTTCACTCCACGCTCAAATGCCCGCTTGTAAGGATTGGCCCCAATAAATGCCGGTAAAAACGAATGGTGTATATTAATAACCCGCATCGGGAACCGGGCCACAAACTCCGGCGATAAAATGCGCATAAACTTGGCCAGTATTACATAATCGGGCGCGTATTGTTCAATTACCTCACTTACCTGTTGCTCAAATTGAGCTTTGCTCAGCTCCTCATGTGATATATGGTAAAAAGGCATATCAAAGCGTTCGCAAATGTTTTGCAGGGTAGTGTGGTTACCAATTACACATTGTACGGTAGCGCCCAGGGTTTTAAAGTAGTTGCGTATCAGTATATCGGCAAGGCAATGGTATTCTTTGGTTACCAAAACCACCACTTTTTTTTCGGGAATTGGGTTAACCGATATGATCGCGCCTGGGGGCAGCACTTCTTTTAAGGTGCTTTCAATGCCGTTAGGCTCGCCATCTTCTACCTCAAGGCGAACAAAAAACAGGTTTTCGGCTTTGTCAACATGCTCACGCATTGAAATAATATTGAGCTGATGCTGGGCCAGTATAGTTGCGATAGAACCAACCAAACCAACGCGGTCTGTACACTGAATAACAATAATCATGGCGATAAAAGGTAATGGCAAAAATGATTTAGGCTGTAATTTACAAACAGGTATGGTTTATGCAAATAATTATAGTAGTTAAAATAAAATGGATTTGCTGTATCGTTTGATTTTATGCGCTCGTAATGAATAATATAAACCTTACATGTTATGAAATATTTGAGCTTATTGTTAGTGCTGATCATTTATTGCAGCGCATCATCCTGCCATAAAGAGAAGTTACCGCCTTCTGATTCCATTGTTGGCCAATGGCGCTGGGTAAAATCTGTTGGGGGCTTTGCCGGAACTACCCAAACACCCAAAACTGCAGGTTTTGAACAGAAATGGATATTTAATGCTGATAGCACTTTTAAGTTTTACCGTAAGGATACCGTAGCGCTTAATGGTAAGTTTTCCATTACACGCAACTATAAAACCTCGGCCGGTGAAACCTTTGATGTGATCAAAACCCCCGGATCATGGAGCGATCAGGCTTTCATCATCCGTAACGATTCACTTTTTTTTCGCGACATATTTATCAGCGACGGATTCAATTCAACTTATGTCCGTATTAAATAATGTTTAACCGGCCGGCTGTTCATCGGGTATAAAATTTGCCTGGTTTTCCTGGTCAAACGTTACATAAACCCGTTGCCATGGTTTATCATCAATCAGTCGCCATTTGTGGGCAGTACCTGTAGTATCCGTAGCAATCAGTATCTCGCCTGGATTTAAAATAAAGGTTTCGCCCGTTTGGGTTTCAAACTCCAGCGTGCCCGATAGCGTGATCACATATTGATTGGTAGGGGCGTTGTGCCATTCGTAAAAAGAATGCGGCGGCGATTCCTGGAACCTGACAGATGCGGCCTGGTTAAACTGCCCCTCGACCACAGTGCCGGTTTGCACGTGTGAGTTACCGTCTGCTCCGGTGTATAATTTATATGCTTTTATCATGTTAATTACGCTCTATGGCTATAGCGGCTAAGCTAATATTTTTATGCTGTTTTAACGATAATGCCTGCATAATGCTATTGTAAATTAATGAAGATGATGTCTGAACCGGGATTAAACAGATTTATTGAATTAAAAGATTTTGCTTCAATTTTTAAGCTATGCAGAGCCCCCTTGTGAATAATCTCCCAAGAGTAATACCCCATCGAAAGGCAGAATCATCAAATCGACTCACCCCGACATCGCTACGCTTGTCGACCCTCCTATGTTTGTTATCAAATAATAAATTAGCATCATGAAGTGAAAAGGAATGAGAGCAGGTGACGACCCCAACAATCATACGATATGTTCAGAGAGAGATACTGCCTCATTTCTTTTTACCCTTTAGAGTTTGAACAGAATGTAAGGAATGTTGCTTAGCAATATATCCAGGATATCCAACCAGGAGAAAAGACGAAGAAGGGTTATTCACTTTTGATATATTAATCAAATTAAGTGATGACAAAGATTTTAAAACAGGTAGTGGGTATTGATGTAGCGCAAAATGAGTTAGTGGTATCATTAGGCAGGATGGATCAATCTCTTGATAAGGATGTATATGCCTACAAGACATTTGCTAACAAGGCATCCTGGTTTGGAGCTTTATTGGTGTGGCTAAAGAAACATTCAGATCATACGGTAGGTGTTCGTTATGTAATGGAGGCTACGGGTGTTTATCATGAAAAACTGGCTTATTATCTCTCCGATCAGGGTTTTGAGGTGAGTATTGTATTACCGAATAAGATAAGTAGTTACATGAAGACACTGGAGATAAAAACGGTTACCGACAAAACAGCATCACAGGCCATATGTCAGTTTGGTTTAGAAAGAAGTCTTGAACTATGGCAACCCCCTAAAAAGCTAATCAGAGATTTAAAACAGCTGACCCGTGAACGTGACCAGATAGTGGCTGACCGCACAATAGCTAAGAACCAACTGCATGCAGAACAGGCAGAAGCTTTTCCCAATGACAGGAGCATATATCGGGCAAATCAAAGAGTTAAACTACTCGTTGAACAGGAAAGAGAGATTAAAAAAGAGATAGCTGAATTTGTAAGAACCGACCGGGAATTGCATAAAAAGATAGATCTTGTTACCACCATACCAGGGGTTGGCAGTTTAACAGCGGTAATAGCAATAGCAGAGACTAATGGCTTTGAGCTGATCAGGAGCAAGAAGCAATTGGTAAGCTTCGCAGGATTGGATGTAGTGGGAAAAGATTCAGGCACATCAGTCAAAGGAAAACCCAGGATCTCGAAAAAAGGGAACCGTCACCTAAGAAGAGCCATGCATATGCCAGCGTTAACAGCAATCAGGAATGATGAACGCTTCAAAGCTATATTTGTCAGACTAGTATCCAAACATGGTATCAAAATGAAGGCAGCGGTAGCTGTACAAAGAAAGCTGCTGGAAATGATCTATACGATCTGGATGACAGAAAAGCCATATGACAAACAATATTTACAAAAAGCAAATACAGCTGTAGCTTAAAAAGAGTTAGGGCGAATATAACAGAAAGTCATATCGCCCTAAACAGGCTGACATAAAGCCGCCTTAAGAAAACAAAAGTAAAAAACATTTGATAATTAACACAGAATCTCTCTTCAGCTTCGCTGGAAAGAGGGTAAAAGAATCTTTCCTTTTTTCATTTTCCCTATCCTCTTTCCGCCGCAGGCGAAGAGAGGGTGGTCCAGCGAAGCGTAGACCGGGTGAGTCGTTTATGCTATGTAATCTCAAAGAGTCTGCCTTTTTATGGACTAACTGTCCCCAAAGAGGAGACTTTAAAAAAAGTATTTTAAAGTCCCCCTTTGGAGGGGGGTGGGTGAGGCTCTACTACCGCGAGATTAACGTAGTGTATGTCATGTGGTAAGCTCGCTGCAGTGAGCAGCCACACTGTAAAATAAACTCCCCGGAAAACTTTAGCGGCACTTAGTTGGTTCAATAAACTATGAGTTCAGCCGTATCGCTCAAAAAGTTTCAGTTTTTTCCGTTTCTGATCAATTTATTGATCACGCTGGCCATAGGTTTTGTAGCCGCGTTTTTTACCCGGCCCGAAATAAAAGGCTGGTATAGACCCTCAAAAAGCCTTCCTTTAATCCGCCGCCATGGTTGTTTGCCCCGGTATGGACGTGCCTGTACATCCTGATAGCCACGGCAGCCTACCTCATCTGGAAACACCGCAGCCGCAAGCCGGTTTATAAAGTTACCCGTACCATTTACTTTGTGCAGCTGTTTTTAAATTTTTCCTGGTCTATTGTGTTTTTCGGGATGCACCAGATATTGGGGGCGTTCATAGTGATTGCCTTGCTTTGGGTAAGTATTGTGTTAACCATGCACTGGTTTGGTAAATTCAATAAAATTGCCGGCTGGCTGTTGTTGCCGTATTTGCTGTGGGTAAGCTTTGCCGCTGTGCTTAATGCAAGCATATATTTACTGAATAGTTAGGTTTAAAAACACTATTTTTATTGCATACATTTTTGTGCTTAAACTGAACTGCTTTATTAAAAATGAAGAAACTATTCCTCTTGTGCTGTTTTATTATAGCTGCTCATAGCCTGAGCTTTGCAAAAAGCATAGCCATTAATCAATTTGTAATAAAAGAAAACCCCTTTGCTGTTGATGAAGTAGCGGTGGTTGCCACCGATACGGCAGGAGTGATACAGGAAGGCGTAAACGGTGTATTCACCTTTGTGATGAACGGTTTTCAGGAGCAGTTAAGGTTTGAAAAGGGTACTGCCTTTTACCGCCATAAGCTGGATAGGTCGGCCTTTTTATATGCCAAGCACATGAACGATAGCGGTACGCATGCCATATTATACTACGTTTATAAGCACGATAGCAAATTAAGCCCCCTGCACATTAGCTGGATGGTGCTGATTGCCGTTCCGCTGGCCCTGGTACTGCTGGCCTACATGTTTAAGCGGTTCATTATTATAGCCGTAATTATATTCTGTATATTCCTGTACTTTAACTATCACAACGGCTTAAGCATGCCCACATTTTTTGAAAGTATTATTGATGGTTTAAAAGGGCTGTTTTAGGAGGACTTAAAACGGTAACCCAATACCAAAGTTAAGCTGCATGAAGTTGTAGCTGTCGCCTACTATTTTACCGTTGCTATCAACACCGGTAGCGTTGGCCTTTAAGTAAGCCTCTTTAAAGCTGCCCGATTTAAATAATTCGTCGCCATGTTTAATAAGTACCCATTGGTCTGAGCCATTAAATTGAGGGTCTTTAAGTTTAAGCGCGGCATCAAGCCTGAAAATAAAGAAACCGAGGTCAAACCTTAGGCCTGTACCAATACCAATTGCGGTTGATTGTAAAATATTATCAAACCGAAATTCGCCGTTGGGGCTTTCCACTTTTTTGCCTAAGCGCCATACGTTACCGGCATCCATAAATATGGCGCCCTTTAGTTTGGCCCCAAAAAAGTTATCGGCCAGTTTGTAACGATATTCGGCATTGGCAACCATTTTTATCTCGCCAAACTGATCAAGGTACTTTAAGCCTGCACGTAAGCTGTCGCTGGTGTACGATGCCCGGTTAAATTGCCCCGGACCCAATGTGCGCGGCAGCCAGGCCCTGATGTCATTTGCGCCGCCGGTGTAAAAGTTTTTTTCAAATATCAGCTGACTGCTGTTGCCATACGGAACGCCAATACCCGGATTAAAACGGAAAATAAACTGTCGCTCGCCACCCAATGATTTGTAAATACGAAGGTCGAGCTCGGTTTTGGCATATTGCGAAAAAGTGTATCCAAAAAGTTTACGCTTGTTGTCTGAATCTTTTGGGGCGTTAAATATATTACTGGCCAAATTCAGAAAGTTACCCCCAATATCTAAACTACCACGGAAATAGGTGAAGTTTTTATAGGAGTTTAACTCAATAGCATTATATTGAAAAGTATACTGGCTGCCGGTTGTAAATGTAGTACGGCCAATAAGCTTCACATAAGAAAGTCTGTTTTGGCTTCTAAGAATGGAATCTGCACCTGGATCAAGCACCCCTCTCGAAAACTCAATACTGATAGGCGTTATGGTATGCTGTTTACGGGCGGTTTCGAAAAAGTCATAACTAATGGAGTTAACAAAACTTTCGCGCCTAACTAAGCCCTGTTGATAAAATAGGGAGTAGTTGCTGGAGAAGATAGTATGAGGTACGCCAAATTTGCCTAATAACGGAAAATCAAAAGGAGTTAAAATACGCGGGTAAACGAGGTTAACCCCAAATCTGAGCTCCTGATTTTTGATGGTTTGTCCGTTATCAAACAAAATACTCCAGTTAAATTTTACCTGCAATATGGCGGCCTGTTTAAACAGGTTTCGGTTGGTAAAGGTGGTACCTACGTTGTAGCCAAACCGGCCGCCGCTAAACAGAACCTCGCCCTCAACGCGGTCGTTCATTTGTTTGAGGGGCACAATATCAATATTAGTATTGAGGCGGTTGCTGCTGTCGGGCAGTTTTTCGTAATTGGGGTTGGGTACGTTCCGGAAAACGTTTAACTCCGACAGGCGCGTTGTGGTAAGCGTTTGCTGGTCAATATTGTATATCTGCCCCTTTCTTTGAAAGGTGTAGTCAATTACGGTACGGGGCTTAAATTTGTGTGAAAAATCAATAAACCTGAATTGCGAATCAACCTGTATGGTATCCGCCTTGCCGGTGGTGCGCCCGTTGCTGCGCGAAATGGTGATCTGCGTGTTATTAATAGTGTAAATAGGGTGTTCTTTTTTGCCGGGCGGGTTATCAATAATCATGGTAACATCAACCACGCTGTTGTTAAAGGTTGAGTCGTAATTATAATTTACGTACTGGCGGTAAAAATCAAAGTAGCCGTTACGTTTCATGAGCAGGTACAGCTCATCCCGGTCATGCGCCAGGCTATCGGTATCAAAGCGGGCTCCCGGCGAAATGTGCGACATTTTATTGCGGTTATCATTATAAAGCTTTTTAATGTTTTTATCGGCAATGCTGTCGGTTATTTTACGTATGCGGAACATGGGCCCTTCCTTGGCAGTAAACACCAGCTCGGCCTTTTGTTTTTTGATAATGATGCTGTCGGTTATTTTAGCTTTGAGGTAGCCGCGGTTCTGGATATAACGTTCCATCTGCAGGCGCGAATACTCAACCAGGTTACTATCTAAAATAGAAGGAGCCTCGCCATAATTCTTTTTCCCTTTTTTACTGAAGGTGTAATAAAGCTGCAGGTTGAGCCAATTGTTGGGTTGCTGCTCCTTATCTACGTAATTTACAGCAGCTTCGGTAAACTGCTTATCTATCCCTTTGATGGTAATTTTACGTACCAGCACCTGGTTTTTATTAAGGCCGCGGGTACTACTGCAACCCGAGCCTATAATGAGCAGTAAAATACTTAATATTGTAAGGCGGTAAATAGCAGGTATATTATATGCTTTCAAAATCACAAATCAGTTTATTAACATCCTTACAACATAAAAAATTTCGCAGAGAACATGGTTTTTTCATGGTTGAGGGCTATAAATCGGTTACCGAATTTATAAACTCTTCGTACCAGGTTGATACTATTTATCATACACCTGCAATTGCTTCAAAAATGCTGAATTTATCCCGAAAAATAAACTTTCAGGAGATTTCATTAAATGAATTGGAAAAAATCAGCTCATTGAAAACGCCGCAGGAGGTAATTGGTTTGGTTAAGATACCAATATGGCCTATATTAAATTATAATAGCCTGAAACAAAAGTTTTCGCTGGTGCTTGATAACGTGCAGGACCCTGGCAACATGGGCACCATTATACGCACTGCCGATTGGTTTGGCATCACCGATATTATTTGTTCGGAAGATACGGTTGATGTGTACAATCCCAAAGTGGTACAGGCCACCATGGGCTCGCTGGCGCGGGTAAACGTGCATTATGTTGATCTGTTACAAACTTTGCCAGAAATTGAGCTGCCCGTATTTGGCGCCATGCTTAACGGTAAAAATATGTATAACACCAATTTTGGGAACGAGGGTTTGCTGGTAATGGGTAACGAGGGCAACGGCATAAGTGCTGATATTGAGCGCTTAATAAGCACGGCAGTAACTATTCCGCGAGCCGGAAATGCCGAATCTTTGAACGTTGCTATAGCCACTGCCATATTGTGTTCAGAAATAAAAAGAAATTCAATGAAATAATAGTTGGCTTTCTGAAAAATAAATTACTATTTTTGCAGTCCTTAAAAAATGGTCGGGTGGCCGAGTGGCTAGGCAGAGGTCTGCAAAACCTTTTACAGCGGTTCGAATCCGCTCCCGACCTCAAGGGTATTAAAAAAATTAAAAGAACAAGACCATGGGCGTTACACGTTTAAAAAGAAAAGATAGAAAAAACAAAACTACTTCACGCTTAGAAGTACAGTTTTTGAAACTGGCTACTAACCTGGAGTACGGAAGCCGTTCTGCTGAGTCAAAACACAGCCAGATCACTAAAAACAACGAAGCTTTAGCAAAAGCTATCGCTGCAAAATAATTCTATCTGTTTTTGGCGCGTTGGCGCTTAAAAGATCTTATAAATCCTGTTGGTTTAAGAAACCGGCAGGATTTTTTTATTGCCGCCTTTGACCGTTGATTTTGGATGATGGCGCTGATTTCGCTGATTGCCTTGTTTGACGTAGATGATTTTGTCTGAGCCGTGATTAAACGGATTGAATGATTTTAGGATTTAGTTGTCTGAACCGGAATTTTCAGAATTTTTAAATTAACAGAATAACTTGTTCAAAAGAAATTCTGTTAATTCTTTAATAGATAAATTCTGCTTCAGACAAAATCATCAACTGTAGATAAATCAATCAACGAAATCAACGCCATCATCTAAAATCGACGGTCAAGATCAACGGTCAAGACAATAGCTTCTTATTAATCCTGCCAATCAATCCTGGCCCTTCATAAATAAAGCCGGTGTACAGCTGTACCAGTGATGCGCCGGCTTGCAGTTTTTCCATGGCATCATTGGCCGAGTGTATACCGCCTACACCAATAATAGGGAACGATCCGTTTGATTTTTTATGCAGGTAACTGATTACCTCGGTTGAGCGTTTTGTTAGTGGTTTACCGCTCAGGCCGCCCATTTCATTCTTTAAATTTTCGGCAACGGTAAGGTTTTCGCGGCTGATGGTGGTATTGGTAGCAATGATGCCTGCAATACGGGTTTGCTGTACAATATCAACAATATCATCAAGTTGCGAGTCGGTAAGGTCTGGTGCTATTTTAAGCAGGATAGGCCTGCTGGTGCCATTTTTTGAGTTACGTTGCTGCAGCGTGTTCAGGATGTGCATTAAAGGCTCTTTCTCCTGCAGGGCACGCAGTCCGGGGGTATTTGGCGAGCTTACGTTTACTACAAAATAATCAACCACATCAAACAGGCGGTCGAAGCATTTAATGTAGTCGCTCACGGCATCCTCATTAGGGGTAACCTTGTTTTTGCCAATGTTGCCACCGATGATAAGCTCTTTTTGAGCGCCTTTAGCATTTCTGCGGAAGGCAGCCAGGCGCTCGGCCACTACATCAACCCCTAAATTATTAAAACCCATGCGGTTGATCAACGCACCATCGGGTGGCAGGCGAAACATACGCGGCTGCGGATTGCCGGGCTGGGGCAGGGGGGTAACCGTACCTATCTCCACAAAGCCGAAACCGATATTGGCCATTTCGCCCATGAGTTCGCCATTTTTATCAAAGCCCGCAGCCAGGCCAACCGGATTTTTAAAACGCAGGCCAAACACTTCTTTTTGCAGGCGATGGTGGTTCACATCCCATATTGCCCGGCTTAAGGCCGCCCCGCCCGGAAAGCGGTTAAAGCGTTTTAAGTTGCGGGTAACAAAATAATGTACTTTTTCGGGATCGAACTGGAACAGGATGGGTTTTAATAAAAAATACATGCCGCGAAGTTAGCACATTACTTAATGTGTGTAAACCAGAAATTTAGGAAATATTAATAAAGGCAATCAACTCACCCGGCCATCGCTACGCTCGGCCACCCTCTCTTCGCCTGCGGCGGAAAGAGGGGACGGGAAAATAGATAAAGGATAAAAGACAAAGGATTAAAGAGAATGAGCTTTGCCCTCTTTCCAGCGAAGCTGAAGAGAGGGCCGACAAGCGCAGCGTCGTCGGGGTGAGTCATTTTCGCAATGCTTACCACATTTTTAGACTCACCCGGCCATCGCTACGCTTGGCCACCCTCTCTTCGCCTACGGCGGAAAGAGGGGACGGGAAAAACTTGTCATTGCGAACTTTACAGAGAGAACATACATAGTCCGCGATTGCTTCGTTCCTCGCAATGACAATCTTTTCTCAGCCCTCTTTCCAGCAAAGCTGAAGAGAGGGCCGACAAGCGCAGCGTCGTCGGGGGTGAGTCGTTTGCGCAATGTATCTATCATGATACAAAACCTAACCCGGTATTAAAAAATCCCGTAAAACTGTAAATTCGGAGAACTCAATCAAACAAATAAACCATTTATGATCAAAATACTGAGTGATAAGTTTGGGCCAGCGCGCCGTCATTTCCTTAAAACCGCATCTATAGGTACTTTGGCCGCTGTTGGGGTACCTCAAATTGTATCGGCAGCATTGGCTAACGAAAAAATGGCACCTAAGTTAAAGTTTAATACCGGCGATGTGGTACTGTTTCAGGGCGATTCCATTACCGATTGGGGGCGCGACCATAAAAAGGACGAATATAATACCACATCGGCGCTGGGTTCGGGCTATGCA